>ERZ791773.383-NODE-383-length-19169-cov-7.058543_pt1 | contig 19169 bp, 27 predicted proteins | sample MGYA00509948_ERZ791773 | MGnify/ENA primary metagenome ERZ791773 (study PRJEB30046, sample SAMN00791987) | human gut metagenome | study: EMG produced TPA metagenomics assembly of the A metagenome-wide association study of gut microbiota in type 2... | reverse complement strand
AGAAAGGAGTATAGTATTATATGGCTAGTAATAAACAACATAGTGTTGAAGTAACACAAGCATTAAGAAATTTTCCTTATTTTGTTTTAAGAAATGAAATAGAAGAGGGATATAATTTATATACACAAGAATTGTTACAGATACAACAAAACTATATTGATTATAAAAAAGGCGCTGAATTTATAACAGAGGGAACAGCAGGGGATTATGTAGCATCAGATGTTAGGTTTAAAATTGCAAAAACATTGATTGATAAAGAAGCAAGATTTATGTTTAGTCAAACACCGGATTTTCTGATACAACAAAATTATGTTGATGAAGAAAACGCAGAACAAGTACAACAATATCAAAAACTAGTAAACAAGGTTTTAAAGAACAGTAAATTTTCGAGAACATTGTTACAAAGTGCAAAAGATTGTTTTATCGGAAAGCGTGTAGCGTGTTTGGTTGATTTTTCAGAACAGGATGGAATTCAAACACATTTTTATAACAGTTTGCAGTTTTATTATGAGACAGATTATGGTTCAGATAGATTAACAAAGTTCATAAGTTTTGAAAGTGTGAACAGAACAAAACAAACAAATCAGAAGAAGTATCTAGTAAACAGATATGAAGAAATAAATGGACAAATACATTTTAGTTCAACATTGTACAATGGAATCGGCAATGTAGAACAAAATGTTGTACCAGAACAAATAATAGAGTTGGAATATATCCCAGCAGTTGTTATTTTGAATGATGGAACATTGATTGATAAGCTAGGCGTATCAGAAATTGAAGATTTGGCAATGTATGAAGCAGGATATAGTAGACTCGGAAATGCAGATATAGACAGTGAAAGAAAAGGCATGAATCCTATTCGTTATACAGTAGATATGAATGCAGAAACAACAGCTAACCTAAGCAGTGGAGCTGGTGCATATTGGGACTTACGTTCAGAACAAAATCAAAATGAAGTAAATCCGCAAGTCGGAACATTAGCACCACAGATGAATCATACAGAGAGCGTTAAAACAACGCTAGACAGAATTAAAACAACAATGTATGGAGAGCTTGATATACCAAACATTTCAGAAGAAACAATGGCGGGAACAATAACAAGCGGAAAGGCATTGAAAGCATTATATTATCCATTACAAGTAAGATGTGATGAAAAGATGAAAGCGTGGATTCCAGCATTAGAGTTTATTGTTGAATGTATTTTGGATATTGCAATGTTAAACAAAGATGGAGTTGTTTCAAGATATGTTTTGACAGGATTGGACGAAATACAGTATAACATTAATATTTTAGAACATTATGCATTAATGGAAGATGAAGATGATGAAAAAGCATTAGACCTTTCAGAGATTGCGGCAAATGCTAGAAGTAGAAAGTCATATATCAAGAAGTGGAGAAAGGATGAATTTAAAACAGATGCACAGATTGATGATGAACTTATGCAGATTGCTATAGAGAACAATATGTTTGATAGCATGAGCATGAATACACAGGTACAGAGTGAGCTTGATGATATTGGAACACAGAACCAAGTAGAAAAGAATGTACAGCAAATTGAAACACAAACAAAACTTGAAGAAGAATAAAAAGCTTTAAATAAGTGTTGACATTTATGTTGTTATAGTGTATTATAATATTTGTAAGGAACAAAGAAAGCAAACTAGAAGAAACAGAAAAGGGGTGTGAAATGGCACAGAAGTTCAGTTTAAAAAATGCAGAACAAGTAAGACGAACAACAACGGTACAGATGCAAAAAGATATAAAACAAATGTATGAGAATCTGTACCATGATGTTACAAAACAAATAGCAAGCATGGGTAATGGAAACATGCAAAAACAAAACCTTGTGTTATTAAAACGTAGTATTACAAAAAGAATAAAACAACTAAATGAAGATATTAAGAATGGTGTTGTTCGAAGTATGGAAATAGTATCAGAAGCAGTCGTATATGATACTAGAACATTTTTAAAATATTGTGGTTTTAAAGATTCAGACATACATGAAGCATTTAGGTTTGTTCCCGACCAAGTTGTTAGAAACATAATAACAGGGAATGTATATCAAGATAATTGGTCATTGAGTAAAGCAATATGGGGTTATAACAAACAAACACAGGAAAGTTTAAATAAAATAATCTCAATAGGAACAGCACAAGGAAAGAGCGCATATGAGATAGCTCGTGATATTGAAAGTTATGTAGGCCCAAAAGCAAGAAAGGCAAGTAAAGTAATCTATAGCACTAGAAAAGCAAGAATAACAGATGTAAACAGTGGTAGGGCAAACAGAGTCGGAGAAACAATAAATGATAAGTTTCGTTTTGGACATGTTGATTACAATGCACAAAGGTTGGCAAGAACATTAGTGTCACACGCATACCAACAGAGTTTTGAAGCAGTAAACAAAAACGACCCTTTTGTTATTGGCTATAGATGGATAACAAGTAACTTTCATGGGAGAGTTTGTAGAATATGTGAGAACAGAGCTAAAGAAGATAAATATGGTTTAGGTCAAGGAGTATATCCTAAAGATGCATTACCATTAGACCATCCTAATGGGATGTGTACATTTGAAGCCGTGATTCCTGATAGTATGTCAGATATAGCTAAGAAAATCGGAATGTGGTATAATTCACCAGTTGGAACGTTCCCGGAGATTGATAAGTATGCATTAGATTTTATGTAGAACAGGAGAGAGAACATGGAAGTAAAAAGAGTATGTAACAAATGTGGAGAAGTAAATAGTTTGGATTCAAAGTCACTACTGAAAAAGGATGTATATGACGAAGATAAAAAACATTATGTTATTTTGTATTTTGAATGTGTAAGGTGTAAGGAAATAGAAGTCGTTCAGATAGATGATAATGAGTCCATACAGACGTTTAGGGAGATTAAGGCACTATTTATTAAGGCAGTGAGAAAACGCCTTAAAAAGGAAACTGTGAGTCCTAGGGAGGTAAAGAAAAAGGACAGACTTACAAAGAAACTTAATGAAAAAAGAAAGTTGCTCAATGATGTTTCAAAAGGAAAAACTTTCTATGATGAAAATGGAAAAATATTTATAAAAGAGTTGACAATGTATACAGGTGGTGATATAATTGAAAGTGACATGTGATAAGTGTCAAATATCCTTTTATCCAATGATAAAGGAAGAAAACAAACAAGTTGGAAAACAAAACATAACAAGGACTTTTCTAGTATGTCCGAATTGTGGAAAACAATATGATTGTTATTATGATAATCAGAAAACATTGATTTTGAAAAAACAAATAAGAAAAGCAACAGCAAACATGAAAAGTGAAACAAATGAAACAGAAAAGGCGAGATTTTTAAAAGGTATTGAGAAAAAGAAAAGACAGTTACAAAAAGAAGAGAGAATCTTACAAAAATTATATAATAAAGGAGAATAGAACAAATGTCAGAAACAAATACAAACACGAATGGAACAAATGCAGACACAAATGTACAGAATAACGCAAACAATAACAATGCACAGCAGAACAATGATACAAATCAGCAGACAAGTACACAGCAGAACGCAAATAATGTTGATGTTGAAAAAGTAAAAGGTGATGCGATTGCTGAATACCTTAAATCTTTAGGAGTTGAAAATTCGGATTCATTGCAAGCGATTGTTAAGAAAGCAAAAGAGGACGAAGAAGCAAACAAAACTGATTTACAGAAAAAGGATGATGCACTAACAGAAACAACAAAAGAACTTGTTACAGAGCGTGAAGCTAGAGTAATTGCAGAAGCTAAATTGTCAGCTATTCAGTTAGGAGCAAAACCGGAGCTTGTGGATGATTTAGTTATTGTTGCAAAAGCAAAAGTGACAAAAGAGAAAGACATTAATGCTGTAATTGCAGAAATGAAAGACAGCACAAATGGAAAGATTTATTTTGTGACTGATGAAGATGAAACAAACAAAAATGGAACAGTAACACGTTCAAGAGTAAAGAAAACAACAGAGCAAAATAAACATGGTACAAACGGAGATTCAAACAATGGAGATTCAAAGTATACCGGAACAATGGCTGAAAGATTACTTGCTGGAAGAAAAGCAGTAAAGAGCCATTATTTTAAATAAAGGAGGGTAAAACAAATGTTAAATCAAACAGGAGTTAGAAAAGAAACATATGGAAATACAAACCAAATTCTTTTTGCAGTAGAACATCAAGTTTCTATGGGTGTAGTAGTAAGTAAGGAACTCGGAGTTGCAGAGGGAACAAAGAAAGTGGTTAAAGCTGGAACACCACTTACAGGAAATCTTGATGCAAGAACAACGGCATTCACAGCGGCAACAGCTGGAAGTTCTACAGAAGCATCTGATGCAGTAGGAGTTCTGCTACATGATGTAGATGTTACAACAGGTAATGCAAACGGAACATTGCTTTTGTTTGGATTCGTAAATACAAACAGAATTGATGCAACAACAAAAGCGAAACTTACAGATACAGTAAAGAAAGCAATGCCAATGATTAAATTTGTTGCTTGCTAATTAAGAAATAGGAGGAAAACAAAACATGACAATTTATGACCTTATTATTAGTTCTGAAATTACATCATACTGGGAACTGTTACAACAGGATAGAGATCCATACCTAGGAGAAGAGCTGTTTCCGAACGATAAGAAACTCGGACTCACGCTTAAATGGTTGAAAGGTTCTAATGGACTTCCGGTAGTTTTGAAAGCATCAGCGTTTGATGTACAGGCTATTCCAAGACCGAGAATTGGATTTGAGAAGTTAAGCGCAGACATGCCATTCTTCAAAGAGTCCAAGTACATTGATGAAGAGTTAAGACAGGAACTCAACAAAATCATTGAGAGTGGAAACCAAGCATATATTGATGCAATCGTAAACAGAATCTTTGCAGACGAAGTTGAACTTCTTGATGGCGCTTCCGCACAGAGAGAGCGAATGAGAATGATGATGCTCACAACAGGAACGATTTCTATGAAAGGAAATGGACAGGTTTATGAGTACGACTATGGTGTAGATGAAAGCCATAAAGTAACAGTAACAAAGAGTTGGAGTGACCCATCAGCAACAATCCTTGATGATATCAGAACAGGTATTACAAAAATCGTTGATGATACTGGTGTGACAGTTGAAAGAGCAGTATGTTCTTCTAAGGTGTTCGGATATATCAGAGCAAATACAGAAATTAAGAAATCTATCTATGTTATGACAGATGGTGTTGGTTTTGTATCAGATGCAAAAGTTAAACAGTTCATTAAAGATGAACTCGGAATTGATATTGTAGTATATGACAAACGATACAAAGATGAAGATGGAGCAGTTCAGAGATATGTTCCAGAAGATGTTTTTGTTATGTTCCCAGCAGGAAAACTCGGAAACACATGGTTTGGTACAACACCGGAAGAGTCAGACCTTATGTCAAGTAATGTTGCAAATGTTTCTATTACAGATACAGGAGTAGCAGTTACAACAATGACAAAGGTTGACCCGGTAAACGTTGAAACAAAAGTAACAATGATTTGTTTGCCGGATTTCCCAACAGCAGACCAAGTATATATTCTTGATGTAATTGTTTAGTAAGGGGGAGATAACATGGCAATGGTTAAAATTATGAAAGGTGAGCATACTGTTAAGGTAAGTCGCAATTCATATGAAACAATGTTCAAAAAGAATGGTTATGTTATTGTTGATGAAAATAAACAGAACATTGATGATATTGTAGAAGATGAACAGATTGAAGAAGATGATTCAGTTGATACAATTCCGATTTCTGAAATGAACAAAGAACAGCTTATGGAGTATGCAGAGAAACATAACATTGATACTTCAAAAGCTAAAAATGTAAGAGAAGCAAGACAGATTATTCAGAAAGCAATCCAACAGAGTAAAATGTAAACAAATGTGGGAGGTGAGTAGATGGATAATTTAGAACAGTTAAAATTCAACTTGAGAGAAAAACAAGCACCATATTTTGAAGTGGATGAATTGCAATATCTATTAGAAAAAAATAACGGTGATGTTAGAAAAGCAAGCTATGATGGATTAATAATCAAAGCAGAGGTAACAGGGTTGGATGTGAGTGGTTTAACCACAAAAGACAGTTCTAGTTATTTCAAGATGCTTGCATCCCACTTTGTTTCTGTAAACAGTGGGGTGCTAAGATGAATGAGAAAATGTTACAGATAGAACTAAACAAAGTAAAACGTGAGATAAAAACACATGGCAGAAGCTATGAAGTTAAAAGAACAGTACTAAACAGCTATGGAGAAGATACAGATGAACAGCAGAGCATAACAAAAGTACAAGGATTGTTTCATACAGAAAAGGGATATATAACAAAAAGTATTTCAGATGGTTCTAAAACGCATTCAAAAGGACAGCCGAAATTAATGGTCGCATATGATGATTCTGTTTTAATAAAAAATGGAGATATGATACAAATAAACGAAAACACTTATAAGATTATTGAGAAAAATAATATACAAGAGTTTAACATTATTTGTGATATATCAATGGAGTTGGTGTTGAATGGGAACAATTAGAATCGATGCAAAACAGTTACTTGACAATTTAGAAAGAGCTGAAACAAAATCGCAAGTTGCAATTAAAATGTTTGCGACAAGCGGTGCAAAAAAGTTTCAGAATTATGCTAAGAGGAACAGACCATGGACAGATAGAACAGGGCATGCAAGGCAAAGGTTAACAGGATGGGTTGAACAAATAGGAAAAATGCGAACAAGAATATATATAGGACATGGAGTTGATTATGGTATATATTTAGAGTTATGCAATGAAAGAAGATTTGCGATTCTACAGCCAACCGTTAATGCGTGTTCTAAGGAAGTCTTAGACGGTTATAAGGACTTATTGAGGTACATCAAATGAAAAGTATTATAGAGCAAATTAGGGATGCTATAGCGGTAGATGGAACTAATGTATATTATCCATCACAGCATAAAGGCGAATGTATAAAAGAGTATGTTGTGGTAAAATCAGAGGGAACATACGAGCAACAATCAGTTTCAAGTGAAAGACCGTTATATACAATTATGTTATATGTTCCAGTAAATAGATATGGAAGAATTGAAAGCTTCATGTTTGAAACAAAACAAAAAATGAAAAAAGTATTTCCACTTGTTATGTATGTTGGAAATGAAACAGCAAGTTTTTATGATGAGGATAAAAATGCACATATGGTATCATTTCAATACCAAGGCTGTAGAAAAATAGAAAATTATTAGGAGGAATTGAGCAATGCCGAAAGCACAGAAAAAAGCAGTTGGAATCCCAACCATTGATGTTGCCCTTGTAGTTGTAAGAACAGGAATGGCTGGTGGTGATGATTCTAACGCAACAGAGATTGCGGTAGATACAGCAAATAAAATCGCAGTTGAACCGCAGACAGAAACAACAGACGCAATTAAACTTGTAAAACTTGGAAGATTGATTGCACAGAAGCCAGCAACTACGACAATTACCGGACATCAGATTACAATGACAGATAATGTATTCATTCCAGAACTTGTTAAGATTCTACAAGGCGGAACAGTAAGCGGAACAGGAGATACATTAACATATACTCCACCAGTTGCAGGAAGTACGGATAAAGGACAAGTGTTTGAACTCGATTGTTATTCAGCACAGTATGATGCAAGTGGTCAGATTGTTAGATATGAGAAAATCACATATCCTAACTGTCAAGGAACACCAGTGGCAATGAGTTCAGAAGATGATGTTTTCCGTGTACCGGAGTACACAATCAACTCTGCACCAAAAGAGGGAGAAGCACCTTATAAGATTTCTTATACAAAAACACTCCCGCAGTTCACAGATGTGTCTGCATTGTCAGATGATTTTGAAACAGAAGAAACAGGTTTAGCAGTAAATTAAATAAAAAAAAGATAGGAGAATAAGAACATGGCAAGAACAGCAAAAACAGAACAGGTAACAAGTTTGGAGCAGTTAAAGCAATATGCAGATGGTAATATCGTAAGATTGCCGGATTTTGCAGAGGGTCAGCCTTTTATTGCTAGACTTAAAAGACCATCTATTTTAGGAATGGCAAAACAGGGAAAGATTCCAAACTCATTACTTGTTAAAACAAATGAGTTATTCGTACAGAGTGGAAGTCTTGATACAGAAGAAAATAGCATGATGCAAGAAATCTATGATGTAATTGATTTGATTGCAAGTGAAACTTTTGTAGAGCCAACATATGATGAAATCAAAAGTACAGGGATTGAGCTTACAGATGAACAGATGATGTTTATTTTCAACTACTCACAACAGGGGGTAAAAGCTTTAGAATCCTTTCGTACAGAGTAAAAAGGTAGAAAGCGTATTAGCAATATCAAGGCAGTATAAATGTTTACCTAGTGAAGTGCTAGGGATAGAGGACAGTTATACTGCTTTTTGCTTTAACGAAGCATGCTGTGAATTAACATTGAGATTAACAGAGGGAGAAAAACCTCATTATATAGAACAGAACAAAAAAGCGGAAACAAAACACTATAACAATTTTAAAGATTTTTATAAACAGTACGAATAAAAGTATTGTTTGAAAGGAGAAACAAATGGCGGTTAATATGGGAACTGCTGTGGCATATTTGGAACTTGATTCAAGTAAGTTTCAAAAAGGGTTTAAATCCGCTTATAACGACCTAAAAGTTTTTGGGGATAAATCAGCCACAGCAGAACAAAAGTTTAAAGGACTTTCAAGTGCCTTTGCTACAGTCGGAAGTACAATGTCAAGAAATGTAACATTGCCACTTGCAGGAGTAGGGGCGGCGGCACTTAAAGCAGGAACAAATTTTGAGAGTGCAATGTCACAAGTTGCCGCAACAATGGGAACGACAACAGATAAGATTCAAAACCTTTCCAAGTTCGCACAGCACATGGGTGCTACAACAGCGTTTAGCGCAACGCAAGCGGCAGAGGGATTAAATGTATTAGCGCAGAGTGGATTAACGGCAGAAGAGCAAATGACAGCACTTCCAGAGGTATTGAACCTTGCGGCGGCTGGTAATTTAAGTCTTGCTGATTCTTCAACATATGTTGTAGGTACTCTTAAAGGATTCGGAAAGGGAATGGATGAAGCAAAGCGTGTTACAGATTTAGTTGCAAAAGGAGCAACAATGGCGAACACAGATGTTAGAGGATTAGGAACAGCACTTTCATCTTCATCTGCAACAGCTAAGAGCTATGGACAGAATATGGACAGTGTAACATTAAGTTTGTTACGATTAGCAGAACAAAACATAACAGGAGAAGAAGCGGCAACATCATTAAACAGAGCAATGATGGATTTGTACACACCTACAAGTACAGCCAAGAAAGCACTTGATGAATTAGGTGTTTCAGTGTATGATGCACAAGGCAATGCAAGAGATTTCAATGACGTTGTAGATGAATTAAATGGCAAACTAAGTGGGATGTCAGAGGAAGAAAGAAACGCATATAAAAACACCATATTCACAACATATGGATTGCAAGCGTTTAATAAAATGACAGTTTCATCAACAGAGAAAGTTAATGACTTTAAAGAGGGACTAAAAGATGCAAACGATTCAGCACTAAAACAAGCACAAACACAGCTTGATAATTTAAAGGGTGATATAACACTTTTTAAATCAGCATTAGAGGGTGCGGGAATTGTTATATCAAATGTATTAATACCAAACATAAGAAATTTTATTCAATGGCTTACAAACCTTGTAACAAAGTTTAATGAGCTGTCAGAAGAACAGCAGAATTTTATTGTAAAAGCGGGTCTTGTAATTGCCGCAATCGGACCAGTTTTGCTTATTTTGTCAAAAGTTGCAAGTACAATAGGTGCTATAATTACAGTTGTTAAAACAGCAAGTGGAGTTATTGGAAGTGTAACAAAAACGATACAGCTTCTTAGTATGGGGCAATCAGAACTGATAGCAAGTATGGGTGGAATACCAAGCGTTATAACAAAAATTGCAACGACTTTTAGTTCGGCAATAGCACCAATTTTAGGAGTTGTTGCGGTAATTGGAACGCTGATTGCAATGTTTGTTACATTGTGGAAAACAAATGAAGAATTTAGAAATAACATAACAAGTACATTCAATGAATTAAAGAAAACATTCTCAGATTTTGCGAATGAATTTGTAAGTAAGATAAATGAATTAGGTTTTAACTTTGAAGGCATAACAGATGTGATTAAAACAGCATGGGAGACATTGTGTGATATATTTGCACCAGTATTTGAGGGTGCTTTTTCTACAGTTGTAGATATCATACAATTAGTGTTAAACAATGTTCTAAGTATAATGGATATATTCATTGGAATATTTACAGGAGATTTTGAACAAGTTGCAGATGGCATAAAAGGATTGTTTGACAACGTAGTAGAAACGTTCACAAGTATTGGAAGCACAATTTTAAGCACTATAGGAGATATAGGAGCGAAGATATTAGAGAAGTTTGGACTTGATGAAGCGGCGCAAAAGCTTCAAGAGTTCTTTGACAAAGTGTCTGATATTTTCAGCAGACTTCCAGAAATCATTTTGGGAGCGTTTGATAGTGTTAAAACATTCTTTACAGAAACAATTCCAGAGGTATTTAATAATGCAGCTGAAACAATACAAGGATTTGTTAATAACATAATTAGCTTTTTTACAGAAACAATACCGAATGCATTTAATACTTTTGTGAATGAAACAATACCAAACACAATAAATGCGATTGTAACATGGTTCAGTGAATTACCTTATAAGATTGGTTATGTAATCGGTGAAATGTTAGGACATATATATTTGTTTGGTCAGTCTTGTATTGAATGGGCAACAACTGAATTGCCAGTGATAATTGAAAATATTGTAACATGGTTCGCACAGTTACCTAGCAGGATATGGGAATGGTTGCTGAACACAATAAACAAAGTTATTGAATGGGGTTCAAGTATGTTACAAAGCGGAACAGAAGCCGCCTCAAATTTTTTAACGAATGTTGTACAGTGGTTCTCACAGCTACCTAGTAGAGTGTGGGCATGGTTATCAAATACATTAAGTAAAATTATTTCATGGGGTTCACAGCTTGTACAAAGTGGAACAAGAACAGCTTCTAATTTTGTTTCAAGATTTATTTCATTTATGCAACAGTTACCTAGTAAGGTTTGGAGTATAGTGTCACAGATACCTAGTAAAATACTTGCAATAGGCGGTCAGATGTACAGTGCTGGTAGAAATATTCTGTCGCAGCTGTGGAATGGATTAAAGAGCATAGGAAACAGCATCATTGGGTGGGTAAGTGATTTTGCTGGAAAGATTGGAAGTTTTGTCAGTGGAATTGTTAGTGGATTCAAGAATGTTGTGAGTGGTGCTAACGAAGCAAAATCAGCCGCAAGAAGTGTAAACGGTAAACACGCAAATGGTTTGGATTATGTACCTTTTAATGGATATGTAGCAGAGTTGCATAAAGGAGAAAGGGTGTTGACAAAACAGGAGAATGAAGAGTATAATAACAGTAGAGGTAAAAATAGTAGTGGAGACACATTTAATTTCTACAATACAAAACCAAACGCATATGAGTATGCAAGACAAATGAAAAAAGCAAAAAGGGAGTTACTGTTAGGATTTTAAAAGGTGGTGAAAACAATGGTCAAAAAAGTTACACTAACAAATAGCATAACAAAAGACAGTATTGCTATTGATTCAAAAGATGGCTATTATATCATTGATGAAATTGACTGGGATACACCTAGCGTAGAAATGTCAGCATATAGAGTGCCTTATCAAATAGGGCAGTCTTATGCTGGTTTAACAGTTGGAACAAGAAAACCAACTATAACAGGATATGTTGTTGCTAAGGATGTAGAACAAGCAAGCACATGGGAGCAATACTGGAAGAGCTGTGAAACAGCAGTACAAGACAAAAAGGAAGAACTTGATAGAATGATTTCTATATACCAAGAAATTGTGATTGAAGCAAATGGATTTTATTTAGATGCAAGACCAACAGCACCACCAAAATATTCTAATACATATAAAGAAAACAATGAGGTTTTATGTAAGTTTATTTTGGAGTTTGAATGTTTCAATCCAATGTTTTATAAGGAAACAAAAACAATTAATTTTTCTGTTCTTGAAAATAAGTTCAAATTTCCGTTAACGATTCCTAAAACAAAAGGAATAACAATGGGCGTTGAGCATAGGCAGAAAATTGTATTGTTTGAAAATAATGGTGATGTTCCAGTCGGTTGTATTATACGAATGAAAGCAATTAGTGATTCGTTAATAACACAGCATGTAAATAGCATAACAGAAGATGCAAAAATTATATTTTCTGATTTGAGCATGTCTGCCGGTGATGAAATTGTTATAAATACTAACATTGGAGAAGAAAGTGTTAAACTGCATACACAAAGCGGTGATGAAGTTTCTATTGTTGGAAACATGGAAGTTGGCTACAAACTATTTAAAGTTCTTATAGGAAAAAACTATTATTCATATGAAACACAGCCTAGTGATGGTGTCATGGATGTTAGTTTTGAATATAGGGAGCAATATTTTAACATAAGGGGGATGTAGAATTATGGTAACAATATTAGATGATACGATGTGCATAGTTGACATTCTCCGCAAATATGAATATTCACAGTATGAGTTTAAGGCAAGAGAAATAGGAACATTTACAATTAATGCAATGCTTGATAAAGAAAATTTATATTTGATGGATAAAACAAAGAATTATTATGTTTTGTTTGACAATGATGTTTTCGGAGTCATTGAGTCAGTAAAGCGTGAAAGTGATAGCGAAACAAGTAAGGTATTTACGATAAAAGGTAGCCTTGCATTAAAACTGCTGGAATATAGAGTTATCAAAGGGCAAGTGACATTTAAAGGAAAAAGTTATAAATACATTGAAGAGTTGATAAAACAAAACCTTATAATGTCAGATGATGAAAATAGAAACATTGCACTTGCCGTTGAGTTTGAAAATGAAGAAAGATTAAAACAAATATGCAGTATTATAGACAAGCAAGTGACAGGCGGTTCATTGTGGGATGAAATTAGTGAGGTTGCAGAAGCAGACAAATTAAGAATCATATTAAGACCAAATGTTGTAGTTGTTAATACAGAACACCCTCAGAACATTGACGGATGGACATTGATAATTGGAGCTGGTGAAGATAGAACAAGACATAGGGCAAACAATGCAGTTAGTTCTGTTATGTTCTCTCAATCATTAAGCAATATAGCAAACACAGACTACATAGTTGATAGAAGTAAGCTAAGAAATACAGTATATATTGCAGGAGAGGGAGAGGGAACAGACAGAAAGTGGTACAACATAGATGTTAATTCAGATGTTACTTTTGGAGAGCGTAAAGGTTGGAACAGAAGAGAGTTGTGGGTTGATGCAAGGGATGTTCAAAGTGAACAGGATAATGTAACATTAACGGATGCAGAGTATGAAGAACTCATGAAACAAAGGGCGGATGAAAAAGCTAAAGACAATGATTTGAGTGAAGAGTACACAGCGACAGTTACAGATATAACAAAACAATATACATATAAAAAAGATTATAACATAGGAGATTTTGTTACAATCGCAGATGAAGAACTTGGAATGGAATTTGATGCACAGATTACAAATGTAATAGTGACAAGGCAAGATGATAGAGAAATCATAGACTTAGAGTTCACATATGGCTTAAGAATCAAAGATGTTATAGAAAGGTCAGAAACCGCAATAAAAAAAGTTGAAGAAAACAATGTTAATGTTAAATACATTGAAGCAAATACAAAGAAGTTAGAAACTGGACTTGATGGTGTTAAGAATGATGTTTTGTCACTTAAAAATTTGAAAGCAGATGCTCTTGCAAAAAATATAGATAATCTTCCACAAGACAATAAATCGTTTTTTGTTCATGCGAAGAGTAATGTTCCATTTCCAAGCGGTTTGACGATACCAACATATTCAAAAGGAGTGTTTGTAACAAATGGAGGAGAAGATGGTGTGATAATGATGGTAGATGCTTTAAATAATTTGTACATTGGTTTTAGGAATGGTGGCACATGGAGTGGAAGAAAGATATAAAATAATTGAAAGGAGTGATTTGATATGTCAGAAAGGTATGGTTTTTTTAATGCGGTTGAAACAAGTAGCGGTGTTTATGACAGGACATATAATGCAGAAGATTTTGCAAGCTATTTTTCAAAGTTTATCGGTAATGGCGTTTTTGTAAACCCTACAGATGGGTTAAAGGTATCAGCACAAAGCGGATTAAAGGTAACAGTAAAATCCGGTAGTGCTTATATAGATGGATATTATTATGAATTAACAGAAGATAAGACATTAACAGTTCAAGTTAATAGTTCTTCTTATGTTCAGACAGATTCTGTTGTTATAAGGCTCAACAAAACAAACCGAAAAATTTCACTAGAACTTAAAAACAATAGTACAAGTGTCTCAAACACATCAACAGTAAAAGAATTACAGCTTGCAACAATCAAAAAGTCTGTAGGAGCGTCAAGCATCAGTACATCAGATATAACAGATAAAAGACCTTATAATGAAGTGTGTGGTTTTGTGACAGGAGTTGTTCAGCAGATAAGTACATCTGATTTATTTTCACAGTTTACAGCAATGTTCAATGAGTGGTTTAATGGAATTAAAGGGCAGCTTAGCGGAGATGTGGCAACAAGTTTACAAAATCAAATTAATGAGATTAATAAAAAGATAGATGCAATGCCAACAATCAGACAAGGAACATCAGAACCTAGTGATTCAACAGGAAAAGACGGAGATATCTATATCCGTATTACTGGTTAGGAGGTGTGATATATGTCAGCACCAAGCGGTACACAATGGAGTTCCGTTTCAACAGGAACAAAATATCAAGGTTGTATTGGTTTATATGTTGATTCTTCTAACAGCAAAACCAAAACGGAAGTAACAGTGCAAATATGGTATTGGTCACAATATTCTTGCCAAGATAGTTCTAATACATTTTATTTTGACTGGGACAGTTCAGCAAGTTCAAGTATTGGAAGTAGAAATATCAACACAAGTTCTGGACATAGTTGGGATACAGCAAACCAAATCTTAATTGGAACATACAGCAAAACATACGACAGATACACATCTAGTTATATTGGTACATGTTCTGCTAGGTTTACTGGAATCGAATATGGTGGAGGAAATTCATACACAGCAAATGTAAACTTTACAATTCCGGCAGTAGATAGATACACAATTACTTATCATGGAAATGGTGGTTTGTGGAATCAAAAGGATAGCTGGTCAGAACAAGTTTATTATGGTTCTAGTTATGTTACACAAAAAAACTTTTTTACAAGAAATGGTTATGTGTTTAAAGGTTGGAGGGAAAGTGATGGAACGGACTGGACTCCGTGGATTGGAAAGCCATGGACATGGACATATGAAAGAAATGTAGATTTATATGCAGTATGGGAGAGAATAAGTTGTGCTGTCAAATTTGATGCCGGTTCAAATGGTGGAACTGTTAATGGTTCTGATTCGATTGTACGAACCGTATATTATGGAGACAGGATAGGTTCATTGCCAACAGCAGAAAAGATGAATCACAAGTTTCTAGGATGGAACACAAATCAAAATGGAAGTGGTTTTTATGTTCAAGAAACATACATTGCAAATGCAAACATAACATTATATGCAATATTCAAGTTACAAGCTAATTGTTATACAAAACAAAGTAGCAAATACAAAACTGGAATGATGTATAGAAAGGATAGAAAATACAGTACAGGAATTGTAAAAGTAAAAGTAAATGGAAAATACAAAGATGCAACAATTTAAGGAAGTGAAACAAGTATGGAAGAATTTAGCGAAGTTTTGTTAGATGTGCAGAAAGAGTATAAACGCTCTAACAAACTAAAAGATATTATAATTATCATTCTAATTGTTTTAATGTTCTTGCAATCAGCATTTAGTTTTGGCTGCTTTGCTTGGTATGAGTCACAATTTGATTATGTAACAACAGAGACAGGTGGAAAAGATGTTGATATTGAAACAAGCGGAGATAGTTCAAATGCAGAATATAATAATGTAAGCGGAAATCAATATAATGATAATGCAGTTCATAACCAAGGTGGTGATGATTAAATATGGCAAGGTCACATATACATGTAACAAAAACAAGAACAGTTAAAACTGTAAAAGTTGCAAAGAGTAGAAATAAGCAAGGTGGTAATTCTAAGAAATGTCCAGTATGTGGTAAGTTCATGGGAAGTGGTAAGCATGGATAAAAAGAACGCAGAAACTAGGACGAAGCTAAAGGACATAAGTTCTGTAAAAGAGTTCGGTGATTTGATGGAGCAAACAATGTTAAGTGATGAAGAAAAGAAGATTTTATGGATGTATTATAAGGAAAAGAAAACCTTACAATGCATAGCGGATGAAATTGGATTATCAGAAATTGCAGTTAAAAAGAAACATAGAAAGATGCTTATGAAAATAGGTAGAATGATTTGAGGGAGTGCGAAAGCACTCCTTTTTTATTGCACATATTCTTTAAGGTTATTCCTAGTATACTTTGTTTATATTTCAAAATATTAAAATTGTGATATATTAAAAGCATGAAAGGAGTGGTGATTGATGTACAATTATACAGGGTATGGAATGAATCCATATCAGCAACAATTAACACAAAATAGAATTGCACAGATGGAACAGCAATATAATTACCAACAACCATATATGCAGAATCAGAGTCAAACACAGATGCTAAAAGGTAGACCAGTTTCAAGTTATGATGAAGCGAAAGCAAGCATGATTGATTTAGATGGCAGCTTATTTGTTTTTACCGATATCGCAAATGGTTGTATTTACACAAAGCAAATATTGTTAGATGGTTCAGCAGAACTTAAAACATATATATTAAAACCAACAGAAAATAAAGTAAATATTGAATATGTATCTAAACAGCAGTTTGAAAATGTTGTAAGTGAATTGAAACAAAGAATAAAAGAACTCAAGGAGGGCGTGGCTTATGTTTCAGAAGTTGAGCAAACAAATGATGCAGAATAATCCGCTTTTTAAAAGGGCAGAAGAAATGGCACAAGGTAAATCGGAACAAGAACTTGAGCAAGTAGCTAGAAATTTGTGTAAGCAAAGAGGAATAGATATAGAACAGGCTTATAAACAGTTTCAAGCTTTTATGGGTGGTATGAGCCGCTAAAGTGTACATATAGTGGTTTATATAAATAATATTAATGGAGGTAACAATTATGGGAATGGATGGAAATGGATTGAGTGTAGCTGATGCATTAGCACTCGGAAAAGAAAACAATGGAATGTTTGGAGATGGAAATGGAAGTTGGATTTTCTTCTTATTCTTCCTACTTGCATGGGGAGGTAACTTTGGAAACTGGGGTGGAAATGGTATGAATAGTACAGCAAGCGCATATACAGATAGCGCAATTCAGAGAGGTTTTGACAACCAGGCAGTAATGAACAAATTGAATGGTTTGGAGAATGGAATTTGTGATGGATTCTATGCAGTCAACACATCACTTCTGAATGGTTTTAATGGAACACAGCAAGCAATCAATAATGTAGCAGTAGCGGGAATGCAGAACACAAATGCACTTGCTTCACAGCTTGCGGATTGTTGTTGCACAACGCAGAGAAGTATTGATTCTGTAAGATATGAGAATGCAAAAAATACTTGTGATATTGTGAACGCCATTAAAGCAGATGGTGATGCAACGAGAGCATTAATGACACAGAATGAGATTCAGAGCTTACGTGACCAGTTACAGACAGCAAACTTCCAGTTGAGCCAACAGGCACAGAACGCAACACTGATTTCAACATTAAGACCAACACCGATTCCTGCATATCAGACTTGTAGTCCATATGAAAGCGCACAGATGTTTTCACATTATGGAACAGCTTGCAACAATGGATGTGGGTGCTAAAGCGTTTATTTGATGATTTAAGAGAGTTTCCGCTTATGCGTGATATATTTGTAGGGGCGGCATAAAAACCGCCCTATTCGTTTAATTAAAAGGGTTAGAAAGGGTGATATAAAATGGCATGTAGTTTATATAATAATAATGGATATGGATGCGGTGGTTGCATACACTTTGTTAAAACAAACAGTGTAGTAGTTCAAGATGGTGTTTTGATTCTGAATATTCCACAGGCAAGTTATAGTAATAAAGAAAGAGTGTGTATTTGTATAGCACAGGCAATACCAGCAGTAACAAGTGCAGAAACGGTAGCTATAACAATTGGAACAGGAACAACACAATATGTACTTAGAACAAAGTGTGGAAATAATGTTCATGCAGACCAGTTAAGAAGTAGAAAAGTGTACCATACAAATGTTGCAACAGATGTTGGTACTTTTATGGTTAGTAGCTGTGAGTTATGCGGAACAAGCTATAATTTCCCAGTAATATAAGGAGGGCAAAACAATGTATGAAGTAAATGGTGTGAAATATGATGAAAACGTAAATACAAACAAAACAAATACAGAACAGGGATGGAATACACAGGGACAGCAACCATATATGGGAACACAAAGAAACAAACGTATGCAAGAAAACATTGCAGAAGAAGTATATGTAAAACTTGATGAACATATGCAGAAAGCATTAAGTTTCCATGAACAGCTTGCAGATTATTTCTGTTTTCTAGGCTTACAAGGTTTTAAGAGAAAGTTAGAATGTCAGTATATGGATGAGTGTGCAAACAAAAGAAAGCTACACCACAAGTACATAAATCTTCATCAGAAGTTAATCCCATTAAGACAAGCACAGTTTCCACAGATGATTCCAAGAGATTGGAGTAAATACACAACAGATGATGTGAATGACAGTGTTCTTCCTAAGTTTGTGAAAAATGCAATGGAACAGTATAAACAGTGGGAGCATGAAACAAAAGAGCTGTATGAAGAACAGTGGCAGAAATGCATGAACAATGGAATGGGTGCTGATGCTGAATATATTTCAAAGCTTATACAGGATGTAACAAAAGAGCTGAAAGAAATAAACAGAATGTGCGAACAGCTTAACGGTACTGGATATGATGTAATAGCAATTCATAACATGCAAGATAAATACCACAAGAAGTATAAGGACAAATACAATGATACTTATACAGATAAGTGGAAGAAGAAAGAAACAAAACATAACAAAACAAATAAATAGAACAAAGCATAAGGCTATA
>ERZ791773.382-NODE-382-length-19204-cov-3.011071_pt1 | contig 19204 bp, 20 predicted proteins | sample MGYA00509948_ERZ791773 | MGnify/ENA primary metagenome ERZ791773 (study PRJEB30046, sample SAMN00791987) | human gut metagenome | study: EMG produced TPA metagenomics assembly of the A metagenome-wide association study of gut microbiota in type 2... | reverse complement strand
CCAAAATAAGCTTTGATTCTGTTTGTAAAGGTAGACTTACCTGAGCCGGATCCGCCGGCAATTCCGATTATGATGCTCTCCATGTTCTTTTCCCTTCCGTATCATTTTGCGGTGGAATGCTCTTCCACTGCGTAAATTTTCTCGCTTAATCCTGAACCGGTTTCAGTCCAAACTCTTCCGGCATAAACCGTGGGCAGATGTTCTCTGACGTTGTAATAACCGTAGAGGACAGACGAGTTCCGATCTTGCAGGCCTCCTCCATGGTTTTTCCATAGGTCAGTCCCATGCAGACTCCCGCAAAGAAAGCGTCTCCTGCTCCGGTGGTGTCCACCACATCGACCTTCAGAGCCGGAACCACTCCGCAGTTTCCTTCGCTATCCGCGTAAACCGCGCCGTGTTCACCCATGGTCACCACCATACGGGAAATTCGCGCGGATTTGATGCGGTCTGCCAGAATATCTGCCATCTCCTTCGGGGTCTTGTTTTCATAGTCCTCGGAGAACAGAATGCCTGCCTCCTGCTGATTGCAGACAAAGCAGGAGGTCTTTCTCAAGAAATCCCTGCGCTCCACCGCAATGGTCATATTGGACACCAGGGCATATACATCTTTCTGGTATTTCTCTGCATAGTAGAAAATCTTTTTGATGATTTCCTTGTCGATGTCGATCTCCACCGCAATGCTGTCCGCATCCTTGAAGATTTCATCGCCCTGCTGGTCCAAAATATCACCGATAGGTGCCAGATCCGGGCGTTTGGATACCGATGCCACCACATCACCCTTATGATCAAATACGGCCAGCCAGGTACCCATGCCATCCGGCAGTCTGCGGATGTACTTCGTATTGACTTTATGGCGGTCCAGTTTACGGATAATGTCCTCGCCCATGGAGTTGTCATCTACCAGACTTACAAAGGTCGGCTTCAGTTCCACATTCGCGATATCCTCCGCTACATTTCTGGACACTCCGCCGTGATTCTGTACGATAATTCCGGCATTACGCCCGGAGGGGATGTACGGGGATGTGGAATATCCCTTCAAATCCATAAATACAGCACCGATCACTGCAATTCCCATCTTTTGTTTCTCACTTTCCCTTTATTCATATTCCGGGACCTAAACATCCCTCTTAATTCTGATTCTCACAAAACATTAACTGATTTATTATAACCAGAGAGTCCTCTCGTTGTAAATCCTTTTTGCGTATTCTGTCGAAAAATGTTGCCGGATCCAAGACACCTGTACCTGAAAGAGGACCGGCAATCCTTTAGAAATCAAACAGTGACAGCTGGTTGCTCTCTGGAAGATCCCCCAGAAGCCCCAGGTCACTCATCAGGTCGCAGATGGTCTTGCTGACCTTAGTGCGGGCACGGAAGTCTTCCCTGGAAAGGAATGGGCCGTCCTTGGCCGCGTATACCACGCCCTCTGCCGCGTTCAGACCCAGTCCGGCAATACTGCTTAAGGACGGCATCAGCTTGCCGTCAATTACCTGGAAGCGGTCTGCCTGGGCCCGGTAAATATCAATTGGCATGAAATCATAGCCCCGGGCATACATCTCCTGTACGATACGCATATCGCGCAGGGTATCCTGCTCTGCCTTGGACAGGGAGTCCGAACGTTTCTTAAAGTCCGCCAGATGATACTCCAGCTTGTCCCGGCCCAGGCACATCAGTTCATAGGAAAAGCCGTTGGCGCGGATACTGAAGAAGGCCGCATAATAGGCCAGCGGATAGAACACCTTGCAGTACGCCACACGCCATGCCATCATAACGTAGGCTGCCGCGTGGGCCTTCGGGAACATGTACTTGATCTTTAAGCAGGAATCAATGTACCACTGGGGCACATCGTGCTTCTTCATTTCCTCGATCCAGTCCGGCTTTAAGCCCTTGCCCTTTCGCACACTCTCCATGATGGTGAAGGAAAGGCCTTCCTCCAGTCCCATCTGGATCAGATATACCATGATATCGTCTCGACAGCAGATGGCGGTCTGAATGGTAGCCTGCCCGCTTAAGATGAGGTCTTTTGCGTTGCCAAGCCATACATCCGTACCATGCGCCAGTCCGGCAATGCGGACCAGGTCAGAAAAGTATTTTGGCTGGGCGTCAATTAACATCTGCATCGCGAAATCGGTACCGAACTCCGGAATGCCAAGGGCTCCCAGCTTGCAGCCGCCAATGTCATCCGGCGTAATGCCAAGGGCGGAGGTGTTCTGGAACAGGGACATCACCTCCGGTGAATCCAGCGGAATGTCCTTTACCGGATCCAGACCGGTCAGATCCTGCAGCATGCGGATCATGGTCGGGTCCTGATGTCCCAGGATATCCAGCTTTAACAGGTTATGGTCAATGGAGTGGTAATCGAAATGCGTCGTTACCGTGGAGGTCGTCATATCATTTGCCGGACGCTGCACCGGGGTAAAGGAGTAGATTTCCTCTCCGATCGGCAGCACTACAATACCGCCCGGATGCTGTCCGGTGGTACGGCGCACGCCTACACAGCCCTGCACAATACGGTCAATCTCACAGTTTCTCTTGTGAATGCCGCGTTCCTCATAGTAACGCTTTACAAAACCAAACGCGGTTTTATCCGCCAGAGTACCAATGGTTCCCGCACGGAATGTTTGCCCCTTTCCGAAGATAACCTCCGTGTAATCGTGGGCCTTGCTCTGGTACTCGCCAGAGAAGTTTAAGTCGATATCCGGCTCCTTATCTCCTTTAAATCCCAGGAAGGTCTCAAACGGGATATCAAATCCCTGCTTCGTCATCATGGCGCCGCACTTTGGGCAACGCAGATCCGGCATATCGCAGCCCGCCATACCGGAGAATTTCTTTACGTCTTCAGAATCAAAATCCGAGTAGTGGCATTTCGGGCACAGATAATGCGGGCTTAAGGAGTTTACCTCCGTAATACCCGCCATATTGGCCACGAAGGAGGAACCTACCGAACCTCGGGAGCCTACCAGGTAACCGTCCTCATTGGACTTCCAGACCAGCTTCTGGGCAATGATATACATTACAGCGAATCCGTTGGAAATAATGGAGTTTAACTCCTTCTCCAGACGCGCAGAAACGATTCCAGGCAGGTCCTCACCGTACATCTCATGGGCCTGATCGTAACAGATCTTACGCAGAGTCTCATCGGAATTTTCAATGACCGGCGGACACTTATCCGAACGTACCGGCGAGATTTTCTCGCACATATCCGCGATCATGCGGGTGTTGGTGATAACAACCTCCTCTGCCTTGTCCGGGCCAAGATAGTCAAACTCTTTTAGCATTTCTTCCGTGGTACGCAGGTACAGCGGTGCCTGCTGGTCCGCGTCGGAGAAGCCCTGACCAGCCATCAGGATACGACGGTATACCTCATCCTCCGGATTTAAAAAATGTACATCGCAGGTTCCGCAGACTGGTTTATTCAGTGTCTCACCCAGCTTCACGATGCGGCGGTTTAAATCCTTCAGATCTTCTTCCGTTTTCACCGGACTCTTTTCATCCCGCAGCATGAATGCGTTATTCCCCAGCGGCTGAATCTCCAGGAAATCATAGAAATTCGCAATCTTGATGATATCTGCCTCCGGCAGGCCCCGAAGCAGCGCCTGGTACAGTTCCCCCGCCTCACAGGCCGAACCAATCAGCAATCCCTCCCGGTACTGGTTTAACACGCTCTTCGGGATGCGCGGGCGCTTTGCAAAATAATTGATGTGGGACCAGGATACCAGACGGTACAGGTTGATGCGCCCCACCTCATTCTTTGCAATGATGATGATATGGTTCGTCGGCAGCTTTTTGATCATGTCCGCGCTCAGCGTACTCATGCTGTTGAGCTGCGCCAGATCTTCCACGCCGCGCTCCTTTAACATCTCAATGAATTTTACAAAAATCTCTGCCGTACAGCCCGCGTCATCCACCGCCCGGTGATGGTTCTCCAGCGAAATATTCAGAGCCTTTGCCACCGTATCCAGCTTAAAACGGTTTAGGTTCGGAAGCAGATGTCTTGCCAGTGCCACCGTATCCAGAACCGTTGGATCAAAGGGAAGCCCTAAAAGCGCCGCATTCTGAGAAATAAAGCTTACGTCAAAGGAGGCGTTGTGGGCCACCAGGCTGCAGCCCTCACAGAATTCAAGAAACTGCGGCAGGATCACGTCAATCTTCGGTGCCGGAAGCACCATGTTGTCGTTGATGCCCGTCAGCTGCTCAATCTCAAAGGGAATCGGTACATCGGGGTTGACAAAGGTACTGAATTTGTCAGTAATGACCCCCTTCTCCACCTTGACCGCACCGATCTCAATGATCTTGTTCTTTTCCGGACTGAAACCGGTGGTCTCAATATCAAAGACCACAAAGGAATCCGCGAAGGTCTGGCCCTTCGGGTTCTCTACCAGATCCTTCATGTCATCCACCAGGTATCCCTCCACGCCATAGAGCATCTTGAACGGATCATTCTTATCCAGAGCATGGCTTGCCTCCGTGAAGGCCTGCACACAGCCATGATCCGTGACAGCCAGAGCCTCCATGCCCCATTCCTTAGCCTTCTTGATGATGCTCGCCACATCAGAAACGCCATCCATATCGCTCATCTTGGTATGACAGTGGAGCTCCACGCGCTTTACCGGGCTGTGATCCATACGCTTGCTGGTGAAATCCTCCGCCTTTTTGATGCCGCGCACCGAACCGATAGTCAGTTCACCGTCAAACCGGTCAATGGTAGTCATACCGCAGAGCCGGATGAAGGTTCCAGGCTTAATAGCAGCATTTAAGTCCTCCAGTGTGTCTTCATTCGCAAAGACCTTGACCGTGATCGTATCAGTAAAATCAGTAATATGGAAGATGATGATGGTCTTTCCACTGCGCAGTTCCCGGCTGTCTTTATCCAGAATTTTACCGCGTACCGTTACCTCACCCATCTCACCTTCAATTTTTTCAATGGTGGTAAAGTCATCCTCAAAGTCACGTCCGAACAGCACATCCGGATTGTCGGATTTCTTACGGTAGCCGCCGGAGCTCCAGTCATTCTTCTTAAACTCCTTTTTGCCTCCGGAACGCAGCTGCCCAGGTTTGGCCTCGCCGCCAGTAAATCCACTCTGAGCATTTCCGCCTGTTTTCGCAGCAGTACCGGCTTTTTCGGCACCGCCAGACTTTCCACTTCCCTTCTTCTGGCCGCCTGCCAAAGCAGCTGCCCCGGCACCACCGCCATGAACGTCATTTTGCTTATTGCCAAAATCAGCGCCGCTTTGCGAGCCAGTTCCATCTCCGGCATCCGAGAAGGCACCATCCGTTCCGGTGGCCTCGCTCAGTCCCAGCACTGCCGCCACCCTCGCCGTCATGCGCTCTGCTTCCTGCTGTGCCTGTAATTCTCTCTGAATGGACGCTTTGGCACGGACCGGAGGTACATATTCATACTCCACCTCCACCGGCAGTCCGCAGCGCTCATGGAAAACCTTCTCCAGCACGCGTTTTAACTCCCCGGCCTTGTCCCGGTTCACCATGGTATCCTCCACCGTCATATGCAGAAGATCCGGCTTCGGAAAGGTGCATGTTCCTTTTCGGAAAATGGAATACTCTACAATGCTGTATTCCTTTAATTCTGCCTGTAAGCTGTCCCGGTAGGCAGTCAGCAGTTTTTCCGGTGTATACTGCTCAGACAGCGTATATTTCTCAAAAATATGGATCTGGATCTGCTTTCCCGGAAATAGCTGCTCTCTGATTCCCTTTTCCAGCGACCAGATGTTGCGTTTATCTATCAGACGGGGACTTATGATATAAACACGAAGAGAGCTTCTATCCCTGGTCATGGACACACGGTCCACGCTTACCAGGGTTAAAAGCTCCTGCATCTGGTCTGTCATATGTAATCCCGGAAATACTTCCAAAAATGCTTTCATGTATTACAACTTCCCCTGTTCCTTCGCAAGTGCCACAAGCTCTGCGTGAAGGGCTGAAAGGAGCTCATCCTCCGGCAGTTTGCGGATAACCTCGCCCTTCCGGATCAGAAGGCCTTCTCCGCAGCCGCCCGCGATGCCAAGATCTGCTTCTTTTGCCTCACCCGGTCCGTTGACCACACAGCCCATCACAGCTACCTTCACATCCAGCTGGTCAAATTCTGTTACCATATTTTCGACCTGGTTTGCCAGGCCGATGAGATCGATCTTCGTTCTTCCGCAGGTCGGGCAGGAAACCACTTCCACACCGCCCCTTCTGAGCCCCAGAGTCTTTAAGATCAGCTTTGCGGACTTGATCTCCTCTACCGGGTCACCGGTCAAGGATACCCGGATCGTATCACCGATGCCCTCATGCAGAATGATGCCCAGACCTACAGCCGATTTGATATTGCCGGAGGTTAAGGTTCCGGACTCGGTAATACCCACATGAAGCGGATAATCGGTCTTTTTGCTGATAAGTTCATGGGCTTTCACACACATGAGAACGTCGGAGGACTTGATGCTGATCACCAGATTGTCATAGCCCATCTGCTCGATCATGCTTACCTTTTCCAGTGCGCTCTCCACAATGCCCTCTGCGGTCACGCCGCCGTACTTCTCAATGAGCGGCTTTTCCAGGGAGCCGCTGTTGACACCAACACGGATCGGCACACCATATTTCTTTGCTTTGTCCACCACAGCCTGCACCCGCTCTGCGCTTCCAATGTTGCCCGGGTTAATGCGGATTTTGTCTGCGCCGCATTCCATGGCCGCGATAGCCAGTCGGTAATCAAAATGAATATCTGCCACCAGCGGAATGTGGATCTGGCGTTTGATCGCCTTCAGGCTTTCTGCCGCTTCCATGGTCGGCACCGCCACCCGGATGATGTCACAGCCCGCCTGCTCCAGCTTTAAGATCTGGGCCACAGTTGCTGCCGCATCCTCGGTTTTCGTGTTGCACATCGACTGAATGAGAATCGGGTTTCCCCCGCCGATCTTGCGGTTTCCGATCCGGATTTCCTTTGTCATTCTCCGTTCCATATGCTCTTCCCTTCTTTTATCAGCAATATTGCCGCCTGAAACGTGTCACCGACACATTCCGCAGCCTTCCAGTCCGCTCCTGTTTTACATCAGATTGCGGATGTCGTTAAATAATACCAGTACCATCAGTGCCATCAGCACCGCCATGCCGGCCATATGCACCATGCCCTCTTTTTCCGGGTCCACCGGCTTTCCCCGCACCAGCTCGATGAGCAGAAATACCAGGCGTCCGCCGTCCAGTGCCGGAATCGGCAGCAGATTCATGATGCCAAGGCTGGAGCTTAAGAGAAGTACCCAGTTGGCCAGCGTAAGCACAACCGCGCGGGCACTGATCTGGCGGCTTTCCTGGACGGTCTCGCCAACCATATTGACGATGCCGACCGGGCCGGTCACAGCCTCATCCGCACGAATCTGGCGCCGGAACAGCATGCCCAGGCTGTCGATGGTAGAAGTGACACAGTATTTCACCTCATAGGCACTATAATGAATCAGCTGCCCAATTCCATGAATCTTCTGGTATCCGCCAAACTGCACGCCCATCATATAGGACTGGTATTCCTCACTGAAGCGCGGGGTCAGCGTAACAAATCCGCTGGTCGCGCCATCGCTTTCTGCCGTACCCTCTTTCGCCGGTCTCGTAAACTGCACCTTCATCTCCTGTCCCGGATGGGAAAAGGTATACAGCATGATATCCCGGTATGCCGTGATATGGCGTCCGTTGATTTTTGTGATGCAGTCTCCTGCCTGAAGTCCTGCCTCCTCGGCCGGGCTTTTCTCCATGACACCGGTCAGTACCGGCGCGTCGTGGCCGATCTGCGCCACAATGAGCATGGCAAACAGAAATGCCAGGATAAAGTTGAATACAGGTCCTGCCGCAATGACCGCAATGCGGGATAACACCGGCTTATTGTTAAAGGCCTTCGGATCCGGGTTTTCCGCATCTTCTCCCACCATCATACAGGAACCGCCAAAAGGCAGTGCCTTGATGGAGTAGCGGGTCTCACCCTTTTCCACGCTGAAAATGCGCGGACCCATGCCCACAGAAAATTCCACAACTCCGATTCCGCTGCATTTCGCCAGCAGAAAATGACCGAATTCGTGCACCAGTACAATAAATCCAAACAGCAGCACTGCTGCAAGAATATTCAGCACACTACCACCTGCTTTCTATATATTCATAGGTTCCCCGCTCAGCTGCAAGGATTTCGTCTACATTCGGGTTTTCTACAACCTTGTGATGCTCCATGGCACCCTCGATCATATCGATGATGGTCAGATAGGAAATCTCACGGTTTAAGAACTTTCCTACCGCGTACTCATTGGCCGCGTTGTAGACTGTCGGCAGGGAGCCTCCGCGCTTTCCGGCCCGGTAAGCCAGCTTTAAGCCGCGGAATACTTCCATATCCGGGTCTTCAAAGGTAATGCTTCCCAGTTTCGCGAAATCCAGACGCTCTCCCGGCAAAAATCTTCGTTCCGGGTAATAAAGCGCATACTGGATCGGCAGCTTCATATCCGGAGTGCCAAGCTGCGCAATGACTGCGCCGTCCGCAAACTGCACCATGGAATGGATCACGCTCTGCGGCTGTACCACAACCTGTATCTGATCCATCTCCACACCGAAGAGCCAGCGGGCTTCCATGACCTCCAGTCCCTTGTTGACCATGGTGGAGGAATCGATGGTGATCTTGCGTCCCATTGTCCAGTTCGGATGCTTTAACGCATCCTCCGGCCGCACACCGGCCAGCTGCTCTTTTGTCCAGCCGCGGAACGGACCGCCGGAGGCCGTTAACAGGATCTTGTCGATGGTTCTTTTATCCTCACCGTTTAAGCTCTGGAAAATAGCACTGTGCTCACTGTCCACCGGAAGGATCTTCACACCCACCTCTTTTGCCAGTGGCATGATGATGTGTCCGGCAGTGACCAGAGTCTCCTTGTTTGCCAATGCAATGTTCTTTCCAGCCTTCATAGCCGCGATGGTCGGACGGATGCCGATCATGCCGACAATGGCAGTGACCAGGATCTCTGCCTCCGGCTGTACAGCCACCTCTAACAGGCCGTCCATGCCGCTCACTACCTTTACGGAAAGATCCGCGATGTTTGTTCTCAGCTCCGCAGCCTTCTTTTCATCCCAGACACAGGCCAGGGCCGGATGGAATTTGCGGATCTGCTCTTCCAGCAGTCTGATATTGCTTCCGGCTGCCAGGGCTGTTACCTGAATATCCTGATTATTTTCTACAACCTCCAGGGTCTGCGTGCCGATGGAGCCGGTAGAACCTAAAATCGCAATACGTTTCATTTGTACTCTCCTTGTTTATACTACGGCAGAAACAGCAGGGCAAAAAAGATTGCCGGAGCCGTAAACAGCATGCTGTCGAAACGGTCCAGGATTCCTCCGTGTCCCGGGATCAGGTTGCCGTAATCCTTGATGTCGTGGTTGCGCTTGATCGCGGATGCCGCCAGGTCGCCGATCTGGGAGATGACAGCCGCAATGGCACAGGCCAGGGTGCAGGCCAGACGCGGATACATAAGCTCCGTCATCTTTCCGCCAAATACCGTTGCAAATAAAAAGCCCAGAAGCGCACCGGCTACGCCTCCCACAGCACCTTCCACGGATTTCTTCGGACTTAATACGGGCGCAAGCTTATGCTTCCCGAGCAGCATGCCAACACAGTAGGCACTGGTGTCGCAGCCCCAGGAGCTTAAGAAGATCAGCCATACCAGATACCTTCCGTCGCCCATGGCGCGGACCTGATACAGATAGGACAGCATCACCGCCACATAAAACACGCCAAAAAAGGACTCTGCCACCTCTTCTGTCCGGTACTTCGGAAAGGTAAAGACATAGATTGCCATCATAACCATGAGAGCCGCAATCGCCATCAGGGTTACATAGTGATGGCCGTCAAACCAGACCAGCCCATAATAGGAAAGCGCCGTGAGATATCCCACCACACCCATCGCGTTTTTTTCGATTTTCAGCACCCGGTACAGCTCAAACAGGCCGATCAGGGAGATCAGCGCTGTAACACCATACAGCAGGGCTCCGCCCTTTCCCACTATTATAATAGCAAGAATAACGAGAATAATACCGCTTACCAGCCGTTTTGTAAACATCCGGTCCCCTCCTTTTATGCCTGCTTCACTCCGCCATAGCGGCGGTCACGCCGGTTGTAGGCCATGATCGCCTTCTCCAGCTCTTCCTGATCAAAATCCGGCCACAGGCAGTCGGTCACATAAATTTCTGTGTAGGCAAGCTGCCACAAGAGATAGTTGGACAGGCGGATCTCGCCGCTGGTACGGATCAGAAGATCCGGATCCGGCATACCGGCAGTATCAAGATAGGAGGCCACAACCTGCTCGGTAATCTCCTCCGGATCCTGCTTTCCGGCCGCACAGTCCGCAGCCAGTTTTTTCATGGCGCGGGTAATCTCGTCCCGGCCGCCGTAGTTTACGGCAATGACAAAGGTCAGGCCGGTATTGTCTTTTGTCTCAGATTCCAGACGGTTAATACCGTCAATGATATCCTGGTCAAAGCGGGTGCGGTCTCCGATCATTTTCACGCGGACATTGTTTGCGGAAGCCACCTTCAGCAGACGGACCATATAGAAGCGGAACAGCTGCATCAGCGCACCCACCTCTTCTGCGGAACGCTTCCAGTTCTCGGTAGAAAAACCATATACGGTTAAGTATTCAATTCCCAGGCGGGCAGCAATCTCAACGGTCTTCTCTACCGTTACGCAGCCCTCCCTGTGGCCCATGGAACGCGGCAGGCCGCGTTTTTTTGCCCAGCGGCCGTTGCCGTCCAGAATCATGGCCACATGCTTCGGGATGACCATTCCATCTAATTGTTCAGACATTTCTATTCCTCCATATCTCCAGAATCGTCAGGCGCGCCTCCGGTACCTGTTCGATGTGCATAGCAAAGAAGTTTCACGGGACGCGGTTTCCTGTAAAACAATGAAAAGGGGGAAGATCGCTCTTCCCCTCCTTACACTCATTCAATCCCAGGGACTAGACAGTCATGATCTCCTTGGTCTTTGTCTCAATGGCCTTGTCCACTTTTTCGATCATCTTGTCGGTGATTTTCTGGATTTTCTCTTCACCCTGCTTTAAATCGTCCTCAGAGATGTCTCCTGCTTTTTCCATTTTCTTGATGCTGTCCATCGCATCGCGGCGGATGTTGCGGATCGCAACCTTAGCGCCCTCACCTTTTTTCTTAACATCCTTGGCAAGATCTTTACGGCGTTCCTCGGTCAGCTCCGGGAATACCAGGCGGATCACGTTGCCGTCGTTGGTCGGGTTGATGCCCAGATCGGAAACCAGGATTGCTTTCTCAATCTCTTTTAACAGGCTCTTCTCCCACGGCTGGATCACGATCATGCGTGCTTCCGGAACAGTTACGTTGCCGACCTGCTGGATCGGGGTCGGGGTTCCGTAATAGTCAATGCGTAAGCGGTCCAGTACATGCGGGTTGGCACGGCCTGCGCGGATGGATGCGTACTCGTCAAGCAGCACGTCCAGGGATTTCTCCATTTTGTCCTCGTATAACTTTAAGTGTTCCTGCATAGTTTCCTCCTGTTAGTCAACGGTCACGATCGTGCCGTTTATTTTTCCCTGCATTGCGTTTGCAATGCTGTCTTTTTCGTTTAAATCAAATACTGCCATTGGCATCTTGTGCTCCAGGCACATGATGGATGCCGTCAGGTCTACTACCGCAAGTTTCCTGTCGATGACCTCCTGAATGCTGATGGTATCGTAACGCTTTGCATCCGGATTCTTGGCCGGGTCGCTGTCGTAGACACCGTCGATGGATTTTGCAAGCAGGATACAGTCTGCGTCCATCTCGACCGCACGCAGGGTAATGCCGGTATCGGTAGAAAAATACGGATGTCCGGTGCCGCCTGCAAAGAAGACTACCTTGCCTTCCTCAAAATAGCGGTTGGCCTTATCTTTAGAGAAAAGCTCCGTTACCGCGCCGCATACAAACGGGGTCAAGATCTCGGTCTTCATGCCTGCGTTGCGGAAAATCTCCGAAACGTAAATGCAATTCATGATGGTAGCCAGCATACCGATCTGGTCGGCCTTGGTACGCTCGATCGCGTCACTGGTGCGTCCTCTCCAGAAGTTGCCTCCTCCGATGACGATGCCGACCTGTACACCTGCATCAACGGAAATCTTCACCTGTCTAGCAACCTCTTTGACTGTATCTTCGTCAAAACCGGTTTTTTTCGGTCCGGCAAGTGCTTCACCGCTTAACTTCAAAAACACTCGTTTCATGTCCATATGGTCATACGTCTCCTTTTTAAACTCTATCGGTATCATACCATATCTTCCAGGTTTTGAAAAGAGAAAAAAAACGTCTCACCCTTCCCTGCTTCCCTGCGCTGCACGCATACGGAGGCGCAGTAGCCCGGTAGAGAAAACTCCCGAAAACAATACTGGCTTTCTTTCGTTCCATCCAGGACCGGCTGCCCGCCAAGTGTGATCGCAAAGCTGCCAAGCGCCATAGCCATGCCCTGGCCTCCCACTTTCAGATAGCTCTCCTTTAAGGTCCACAGACGGCTGAACAGGATATCCCGTTCTTCCTCTGTTCGTGCCGCAAGAAGGGTTCTCTGCTCAGCCGGCGCAAAGAACCGTTTTGCCACGTCCATGCGTGCCTTCTGCTTTTTTTCCACATCACAGCCGACCGGGCAGGAAGAAAATGCAGCCATGACCATAGAACCGGAATGGGAAAGATTGAACTGGATTTCCGGGTGATGCAAAAGACACGGTTTTCCATTTTCCACCGTTGCGAACGCTTCTGTCCGTTCCCGGAGTCCAAACCGTTTCAGCCCCTGGTCCAGAAGAAGCCCTGCCCCCAGGGACAGCCGCCGGTCCGCAGCATAGCGGAGCCTGTCTATTTTTTCCTGTCTTGCTGCGGAAAGACGTCCTTTTAGATCCGTTTCTTCTTTTACTGTAAGTGCTGCGTCCACCCGCATCACAGATACATATACTTCCATGTTATTCCCTGCCGCTTTCTGTTCCATATTTCTATATATGCGAAATGACCGGTTGGGGAACCGGTCATTTCAGGAGAAGGTATTTCGTTTTGTTGCAAAAACTATATAATGTATTGGGGGGTTTACGTCCATTATAATATCATACCCGAATCAAAAAGTGTGCATAAACTTGACAAAATTCGTCATATTTTTTTGTACAAACTGTCTAATTAAGATATTCCGACTATTGATAGCAGCCCCATCCTGTGATAAAATGAGCAGGAAAATTTCGAAACGTTCCGGAGGTTCCTTATGAACAGACAACATTCCTGGTCTTCCCTGATCCGAGAGACCGTCATCCTCACCGCCGCAGTTGCCATCATTGCCGCTGCCGTCTATTTTTTCCTGCTGCCAAGCCATGCCTCTGTCAGCAGCATTTCCGGTCTCGGCATTGTGCTTTCCAACTTTATCCCTCTTCCGCTTTCCGCTATCACCATGATCCTGAATGTAGTGCTCCTCATCATCGGATTTTTTACCTGCGGCAGAGAATTCGGAGCAAAGACCGTATATACCAGCGTCATGCTGCCGCTGTTTCTCGGCCTGTTTGAAAAGACCTTTCCGGATATCGGATCCCTGACCGACAGCCAGGAGCTGGATGTGCTCTGCTATATCCTGGTGGTCAGCATCGGCTTAAGCATCCTGTTTAACCGCAATGCCTCTTCCGGCGGCCTGGATATCGTTGCCAAGATCATGAACAAATACCTGCACATGGATCTGGGCCGGGCCATGTCACTTTCCGGCATGTGCGTTGCTCTTTCCGCTGCCCTGGTCTACGACAAAAAAACGGTCGTTTTAAGCATTCTCGGCACGTACTTTAACGGTATCATCCTGGATTACTTCATCTTCAGCCATAATGTAAAACGACGCGTCTGCATCATCACAAAAAAGGAAGAGGCGCTTCGCCGCTTTATTGTGGAAGATCTGCACAGCGGCGCCACGATCTATGAGGCCATCGGCGCGTATAATATGGAAAAACACAATGAAATCATCACCATTGTTGACAAAAGCGAATACCAGAAGCTGATGAACTACATCAGCCGGGAAGACCCGCTGGCCTTCATCACCATCTACAATGTCTCTGACATGCGCTATCAGCCCAAGCGATAACGTTCTTTTGATACGGAAGCAGCAGCAAAAACAGAAAAGGAATGATCCACCTAAATCATTTCCGCCAACATCGACAGCAGCTGATCCACCTGAATCGGCTTTGCCATATGACCGTTCATTCCGGCTGCCATGGCATCTTTCCTATCTTCCTCAAATGCATTTGCCGTCATTGCAATGATCGGGATACATGCCTTATCCCGATCCGGCAGCTGCCGGATTACCCGTGCTGCTCCACAGCCGTCCATTTCAGGCATCTGGATATCCATGAGGATCATATCATAGGTGCCCGCCGGCATTTTTGTTATCAGGTTTACACACTGAACACCATTCTCCACACGCTCTGTTTTCAGACCGGCACGCTCCAGGATGGCCGCTGCAATCTCCGCATTCAGATCATTGTCCTCTGCTATCAGGATATTCCTGCCTTTCAGGATTTCCGTGCCTGTTTCCGGATTTTCAATCTGCCCTTTCCCATAATAGCTTTCATCTGCTATTTTGTGTTTCAATGTAACGGTAAAGGTACTGCCCTTTCCGAGCTCACTCTCGACCTGTATCGTTCCGCCAAGCAGATCCACATATTTCTTTACAATGGACATTCCAAGTCCGGTTCCTGCGATTTTGCTCTTTGTGGTGTTCTGTTCACGGGTAAAGGCTTCAAAAATCCTTGTCAGATAATCCTGACTCATACCGATTCCCGTATCGCTTATCCTGGTTCTCACAATCATGTATCCAGGCTCATCACATGGCAGCTCCGCCAGGCTTACCATAACCGAACCGCCGGAGGGAGTATATTTCATGGCATTGCTCAGGATATTGACAAATATCTCTTTTACCTTGGTAACATCCGTCAGCACATGCTCATGCTCAACCTTCATCGTGTACTGAAATGCAATCTTCTTTTTCTTTGCTTCAGCGTCAAAAACGGCAAACACAGACTGACGGAAATCTTCAATCCGGCCATAGCTCTCATCAAGCTCCATTTTTCCGCTCTCGATCCTGGCCATATCAAGTACATTATTTATGATGGACAGAAGGAGCTTTCCGGACTGCTGCAGTTTTTCCAGATGCTCCTTCGTTTCCGGTAGCTCCTTCTCTTTCAGTTCCTCCTCCATAAGCTGTGCATAGCCCAGAATAACATTCATAGGTGTACCCGTAAACTTGATTTACTCATACTTTTATTTTAATGCAATTAGGCATATTTTGAAATACTTTTTACAACCTCCTTTTCTCTCTCAGAAAGCACAAACACCTCAGCGGCTGCCCTCTCAGCTGCTGCCCTCTCAGCTGCTGCCCTCTCAGCTGCTTTCGTCTCTGACAACAAAAGGCCGGATCCAAATATTTCTTTTTTCTGTGGTTTCTGCGCATCTAGTCGAGAAATTCTCACACATTCACCTTTTTTCACGCTAAAACCAATACCATACTTTGCATACCTTTGCATCATTGCCGCCGTAACGACATGATCCGGATATTCATATTTCGGCAGCGTTTTCCTATCCTTCTGAATAGTCTCCTTCATCTTTTCATTTACTATCTGCGTTAAGTCTGGGGCTGTCTGCGCTATCGTTTCCTCATCGCAATTTGTAACGAATGAGGTGCGCACTGCCGCCCCATTCTCATATGTGATGTTGCAGTCGCAGATAATGTGGTTCATTTTGTCCCAGATGTTCTTTCCTGAAAACGCCGTTAAGCTTGGCGCAAACAAGAAAAACTTTATGCCCCGTTCTATGTAAAATTCACATATCTTCGATAAAATCGAAAATGGCGGATTGTCCAAAACCAGACAGTCATCAGGATATTCTTCTTTCTGATAGTCCCCCCCTGGCCAGAACGGACGCAAAATTTTCTGTGGATCTATATTGTACTTTTTGCACGCCCAGTCTTTAATCGCTTCATAAATCTCCGGAGGCGTATAGCAATCGTCTGTCGTTTTCTTTGGTTTGAATTTTTCTACAAATTCCTCGTAAGTTTCTCCCTTCATGCTGTCCTTTCTGTTTCTTTTTAATGTAATTCTACGGATACTGCAATGCTCCATCCTGGTCCAGTGTAAACGTCACTGGTTCTGTGGCCGCATAGCCATTCGAATCAAAGTAATACCATTTGCCGCCCAGACACTGCAGACCGGTCAGCATGGTGCCATCCGCTCCCAGGTAGCAACGGCGGCCTTTGTACTCCGTCCATGCGTTCTCCATCATGTAGCCGTCTGGATCAAAACAATAGTATTTTTCGCCGTCTTTCCACCATCCGTTCTCGACGTATCGCCCTGAATCGTCTGGATAATAATAGCGCCAGTGCCCGTTTTCTTTCTTCCAACCACTCTTAGTTGATGCTGCAGTCAGGAACAGGGCCTGCTCTTTCTGGCGCCGCCTGGTAAGCCCTGCCAGTACCTTTCCGCCCGCTTTATTATAGGCCAGCATCTTCCGTGCAATTTCTTCTTTTGTTCTGGTGCCGTTTGCAGTCAGCTGATCAATGGATCCGATATTATACGCAAATGATACCAGTGCATCGAACTCGTTCTGGTTCCATCCGTAGGCGCTGTACTTGTCCACCTTCGGCCCATACTTCTTATCAACAGATTGCCGCAGCCACTCGTCCGCGGTGGCCTGGCTGATCTGCAAGCCCTGGCGGATGTTCGTTCCTGTGATAGCCTTGTCTGCATCGGTCGTACCGTATCCAATGGTCCAGACTCCTACCGCATCCTGATAGGCTGCCAGACGGCAGCCCTCAAATTCCTTAATCAGATTCAGTCCCTTTTCTGAGATTTTCATAATATCCCTCCCGTTGCACCGGTGCAACTTTAGTCTTCTGTTTCTGCAGTTCCCTCCAGTAATCTGCCATCCTCAATATTTGCGTTTGAGGCGTCCGTCAGTCCTTCTCCGATGATGTAGGCCACCACGGATGCGCCGGCCATAATCAGCGCCGTGATCTGTGTTGCTGTATTTTCCGTTCCGCCCGTGGCAACGATCATCATGCTCACAAATGACGCCACTGCAGCCCAGAGCTTTCTGCTCGTCAGTTTTCTTACCCAGTCAATTTTCTTCATATTGCAATTCCTCCCTAAAAATCCGTTGTGTCATGTTTGGCCAGGATTCTCTGGTCAAGTTCCTTTTTCTCGTCTTCTGCCTCCTGCAGATCTTTAAAAGCTCTCTCCAGGTCTCCATTGTGGCGCCCGTCCACAATCGCCTTGTAGATCCAGAAAAAGCATCGTCCCTGCCTGTGCTGAATCTTGTCATTGATTCTCAGACGTTCCTCTTTTTCTTTCTGCCGTTCCTGATCTTCCAGTTCTTTCTGCGTCAGCCATCTGTCCAGATAACGGTAGGCAACTTTAAACATGATTCCAACCACTCCCCCTGAGCCAACTACGGCCACCAGGAGCGTTTCTAAAAACTGCTCAGTTGTCATTTGCCAGCACCTTTATGATCCTTTCCAGGGTGTCCCCCATTAACCATCTCCACAGTTTCATGTCGGCATCTCCTCTCATATATTCCTTGCCGTCAGTTCTGTTTCGTCCAGGATCACGTCCATGGAGTCAAGCTGGCGGTCCAGTTCCGGATCTTCTACCTCAATTCCGTGCTGCTCGATCACGGCCTGCTGTTTCCGGATAATGTCGGCCATGATCGAGGTCACCTCGCACATTTTATCTATGAGTGCGTACAAATTCACTTTATTCTCCCGCTTCAAGTCTTGCTTTTACTTTTTCGCGGAACTCTTCCGGAATGCTGTCTAAAGTTCTTCTTCCCTTTTTAACAAGTTTTGCGTACAGATCTTCCATACTTAATTTTCTCCCTTCTGTGCCTCATACATTTCCGCAATTGCCTGCATGATAATCAGCTGATTGTTCTCGGTCTCTACTAGTTTCTCGTAGATTGCCGCCTGCGCCTCCATGGTGGTCATGAAATTGTCGCTGGTTTCCGAATCTTTGTTTTCCTGTTCCTTCATGGCTGCGTACTCAGCTTTTGAGATTGTCCGGCACTCGCATGAGTACCCGCTTTCTGTTTCTCCGTTGCCCAAATCGTGCTCATACGGTTTGATGTTGCGGCGCTGAATATATGTGTCTTTGTTCAGCTCCTGGAGCTCATCCGGTTTCTTTCTGGAGAGCTCTTTTCTCCACTCCTGCATGTTCCTCCTCCTTTATCTACTTTTGATATAATCCGCCTGATCGTGCGGATATTTACAAATGGTTTTATGTGCATCAGATACCAGTCGTATGTATCAGAGTGTGTTATCCATCCCAGCAATGACACTAATGATCTGCATAAACTGACCGGAAATCTCTGGCTGCGATCTTTCTTTTTCTTTAGTTTTCTCGCAATCCGCGCCATGTGTAATATGATTCGTTTTCTCACAATGGTTTTTGATCTGTAAAACAGCCATCCCATTGCAGATACACATCGGCCCACTTTCTTTCCGGATTTTTTCGTAAAATCGAATCGGAACACCTGCCAGTCTTTCTTGATGCGCAGTCGCATTTTCCCTAGTTCTTTTCGAATGAACAATATAGCTGTCTGGAGTTTCTTTTTATTGTCATCGGCCAGCGTGAAGTTGTCCATATAACGCACGTAATGCGCTATCTTTAATTTATGCTTGATTGCAAAATCCAGCTTTCTCAGCAGAAAGTTTGCGAGCCATTGCGATATGAAAAATCCCAACGGAATCTCTTTCGGAAAATGCGTCATGCAGACATCTATCAAATGCAAAAAGAATTTATCTTTTATAACCTTTTCAAGTTCTTTTCTCGCGATTCTGTATTGCACATGCTGATAAAAATGTCTGATGTCGCACTGGGCGAAGTATTTGACGCCTTTTCCGCTATCAATCCATCTCTTTATCGCTCTCTGCCCTTTCAAAGACCCTCTTCCTGGTATTGATGACAGAGTCCACGGATAGCTGCAGCCGGTTATGATTGGCTCCAGGATCATCACAATAACATGCTGGACCCACAGTTCTACGAGAGTCTGTATGTATGCTACTCTGATTTTGCCTGCCTCTTTTATTGTGATCGGGCGGTGCTTCACCGGTCTTAACGCTTTTCTCGGATCTGCGCCCCATCCCTCCGGCTTTGTATTCAGGATAATATCCTGTATCCGCTTTACCCAGGCATCTACA
>ERZ791773.376-NODE-376-length-19483-cov-3.110974_pt1 | contig 19483 bp, 20 predicted proteins | sample MGYA00509948_ERZ791773 | MGnify/ENA primary metagenome ERZ791773 (study PRJEB30046, sample SAMN00791987) | human gut metagenome | study: EMG produced TPA metagenomics assembly of the A metagenome-wide association study of gut microbiota in type 2... | reverse complement strand
TCCGACAGCGGAGAAAGTGGAAGCGATAAAGGATGCATTGAAGCATTTTGAAGTGATTTAATTGTAGCAGGGAAGGGGACAAATGAGTATAGATAATGTAATTTCCATAATTATTAGTATATTAGGTTCTTCTGTAATAACGTTGATATTGTCCACATTTATTTTTCAACCATTGCAAGATAAGAAAAAGTATGTTTTTGAGGAAAAAAAGAGAGGATATGAATCTATAATTGTATTTGCGCAAATTGTACTTTTTCCAGCCGAAGCGAAATTTTCTTTAGGAGTTGCAAGGTATAATATACAAGAGCTATCAGATGATGAAAATAGAAATAATGCAATAAATGATTTAAAGATGGCAATTCCTAAGTTGAAGTTAATTTCAAAAGATGATGGTCTTGTCAAGGAATTAGAAAAATTTATTTACCAGAAAAGTGAGGAACAATTTAATATACTTGTAAATCGATTGAGAAAGGATTTATACAAATAAAACTAGGTGTCTTGCGGAGGTTTTTATGGAACAAAAATTTTATGATGAGATAAAGAACATCTTGATAACAGCGAGAAATAAAGTCTATCAAACAGCCAATTTTGCAATGGTTGAAGCCTATTGGAATATCGGAAAATCAATCATTGAAGAACAGGGCGGTAACGAAAAGGCGGAGTATGAGACAGGTTTATTGAAAGAATTATCGAAACAAATGACTCAAGATTTTGGAAAAGGATTTACTGTTGCCAATTTGAAAAATATGAGGCAGTTTTATTTGACATTTCCAAATGGCTACGCACTGCGTAGCGAATTGAGTTAGACTCATTATCGGCTTTTGATGCGTGTGGAAAATGATAAAGCACGAGAATTTTATATGCAGGAAGCTGTAAAATCACAATGGAGTACCAGATAGCTTGACGGAGCTATGAATGTAAATCATGTTTGGCTTATACCAAAAGAAGCGGATAAACCTACTGATGCAAGATATAAAAAAGTAGATAAATAGTTGATAATTATACTGTATGCTACCCTATGGAGGTGCGTTTTATGAGAGATAAAATCTTAATTGTCGATGATGAAGCCGATATAGTTTCTATGTTGAAAGATTATTTTGAATTTAATGGATATGATACCATAACAGCGGTTAATGGTTTGGAAGCAATTCAAAAAGCTGAAAAGCAACCAGACATTATTTTGTTGGATATTAATATGCCAGATATTGACGGAATGGAAGTATGTATGCGAATACGAGATTTTGTATCCTGTCCTATACTGTTTTTAACAGCAAGGATTGAGGACGGAGATAAAATCAAAGGATTTGGTGTCGGAGCAGATGATTATATTATAAAACCTTTTTCTATAGATGAGCTTGGTGCAAGGGTGGCAGCACATCTAAGGCGTGAACGCCGTCAAAGAGAATCTGCAAAAGTCCGTTTTGATGATAAATTAGCAATAGATTACACGGAAAGAAGCCTGTACTATAACGGGGAGCAAATCCCGCTTGCTAAAAAAGAGTTTGACATCATAGAACTTTTATCACAGCATAACATTGCTGGGAATGACCAGTGTACAGCAAGGAGCGTGAATGATATGAAAAGATTAGTAAAAACAGGCGTGTTCATGATGTTGGTGCTGATGATATTGGCATCACAGAAAAATGTTGCAGAAGCAAAGACGAAAGTCATTTATAAAAAAATGACGATCGATCTGAACAGGGATTCTTCCTTTTTTCGCTGCACACCGACGAAACTGCAGAAATATTCCAAAGTAAAAGTTTGTGTTAAAAACAGGAAGGTGCTGAAAGCGAAAGCAAAAGGCAGAAAATACATTGTCATGAAATGAAGAAAAGGCGGTAAAACGGCAATGACGGCCAGCCTGTATAAAAAATACAGACAAGTGCCAAAGAAGCAATGCTTTCGTGGAAGCATAGCCCAGGGCATTATCGAAACATTAAGAACAAAGGATATCATTGATGCGCATTAAGTATTAAATTATCAAATTTAACTTTGATAATTGACATATAACTTATTAAAGGTTAAAATAAAATAAATAAAGTTAAAAAGCGGAGGCGATGACAATGTGCACAGAGGTATTTGGAATACAGATTCGATATGAAGTATGGAATAAGCAGGAATCATTGCCGCTTTATATTGCTGGAAATTATGATTTTCAAACCGCGTACATTGAAGCACAAAAATGCATTATGATCACTCCAACAAGTGAACTTGCGACAATACCGGCATTAAAAAAGCAGATCAGCAGAATACAGAAAGTAGATGCGGTTCCTGTTATTTTAAATCTTCCTGCTGTATCTTATTACAGAAGAAAAAGTTTGATTGAGCATAGAATACCTTTTGTTACATCTAAGCAGATTTACCTGCCGTTTATGGGAGCATATCTGACCGATGAAAAAGAGGAAATTCCGAAAGTGAAAAAATTTATGTTTTCAACACAGCAGTTATTTTTGTTTTATTTGTATCATAACAAAGCACGAATGTACATGTCTGAATCAGTAGAAGAACTGCCGTTTAGTGCAATGACGATGAGCCGAGCAACAAAGCAAATAGAAGCGGTTCGATTGCTTCTCGTTAAAAAGGAGGGGGTAAAAATTGTATTAGAGTCCCAGTGTAGCAGGTGGGAATTGTATAAAAACGCAGAAAAATATCTTTCCTCACCGGTTCGCAGATATGGATACATTGAAAAGTCTGCTGTAAATTCAAACATGGTGATAGCCGGTGAGACGGTGCTGTCTGAAAAGACGATGCTGAATCCGGACAGACTTATCACTTACGCTGTGTATGAAAAAGAGTTTGACGGGTCATTGCTTATAAAAGAATTGGTGGATCCGGAGAAACAAGTCAGGCTTGAACTGTGGGCTTATGATCCAAAACAGTTTGCACAGAATGGAATGGCGGATGCTGCTTCGGTGGCACTTTCTTTTGAGAATAGTACAGATGAAAGAATCGAAGAGGCGGTAGAGGAAATGTTAAGAAAAGAATGGGAGAGATAGGATGGTTCGAGGAATTACTAATTTTAAGAAAAGATTTCAAGGCTATGAAGAACAGTATGTGATCATTGGTGGCACTGCATGTGATCTGATTATGGAGAATGAAGAATTGCCTTTTCGGGCAACAAAAGATATTGACCTTGTATTGATCGTTGAGGCATTGACAGCTGAATTTGGCGAAACTTTTTGGGAATTTATCAAAGAGGCTGAATATGATCATTGTAATAAAAGTACAGGTGAAGCACAATTCTATCGTTTTACTGATCCGAAAAGCAAAGAATATCCCTACATGATTGAGATCTTTTCTCGTAATCCGGAAATGATATTGTTAGATGACGATGCAAGAATCACCCCATTGCCAATGGAGGAGGAAGTATCAAGTCTTTCTGCGATACTTTTGAATGAGGCGTATTACAAATTGTTAAAGAGCGGTAAAAAGATGATAGATGGAATCTCTGTGTTGAGTGCGGAATGTCTGATACCGTTCAAGGCAAAAGCGTGGCTGGATCTCACAGAACGCAAAGCGAAAGGAGAAAAAGTGGACAGCAGAAATATTAAAAAGCATAAAAACGATGTTTTTCGACTGGCACAATTACTTGATCAGGAAAGTAAACATTTGGATGATGAAGTGCGGGGGGATATGGAGCAGTTCCTTCTTAAGATGGAGAATGAAATGATTGATTTAAAGTCGATTGGAGTGTCAGGTTCCAGCAAAATGCAAATATTAAATCGATTGTATCGTTGTTATGAAATACAGAGAAAAGATATTGTTCTGATAGATAATTAAACGGTAGAAATGTTTGGTATTGTATGGAATTGAAAAAATAAAATATAGCAACTGTTTATGAAGCAGGAAATGTATGTAAGAAAGATAATACATTTCCTGCTTTTTTGATTGGAGGAAAAATAATGCAGTTTCTTATCCGCCCGCCACCGGACAGGGCAGAATGAAAGTCTGGACAAATAAGCGAATCAGTCTGCATCCTGACGCAGAAGATGCAGGGAAAAAGAAATATGCGTAGAAATGAGGTTTATCATGAAATCAAAAGTGAAGAAAAGATGTAAGAAGATGCTTACGGGATTGCTGGCATTATCTATGCTGTGTGGCTTGATGCCGCAGAATACAGTGAATGTCAGTGCCGCAACAACAGCAAAAACAACGGTATCTTCTTATGGAAGGCAGGCGGCTTATTTTATGGAAAGCGAACTAGCATTTTCCATCGCAGACCGTTACATTTATATTCAGGATGCAACGGAAGGATATGATTATACAATCTATGATTCAGATTTCACAGAACTGGACGGTGGCGTTTATGATGATCCGGAGAACTCCATCTATGAGACATTGGATGAGATCAAAGATGTGCAGGAAGCAATCGCATTGTGGAAGGAGTTTCAAGACAGCCCGTTAAAAGGTATCCCTTCTATCGGAATCCTAGTGCACTGTATCACTGACATTTTGCCAAATAACTTGTATAAGTTTTCATCTGCTGCGTTGTCATCAATTGCCGTAGCCAGCTACGGCTCATTCTTCCGTCTTGCAGAATGAAAAATTCATTCTGTGTCATTTAACTAAATAGCAACATGCCAGTACACTAGAATATAAATAGTACATAAGATATGATTGGAGGATTAAGATGTGGCTACACAGAAGAATTGTTTTAGGAGTTGATGAAACTTCCCCTTGCCATAGCACCATAAATACAGTACAATAATAGCAAATTCAACCGACACAAGGAGTAACAGTTATCATGCAGTTTAAGAAAACACTGGAAATCAAGGCAAATCATAAGCAGGTGGTAATCGATGTCGCAGATATACTATATATCAAGGCATCAGTGAATGACTGTTACATCCATGTGACAAGCGGAAGCGTATATAAGACCAGAAGTACCTTAGAGGCAATGGAGGCACAGGTCGGAGAATACTTTCTGAGATAGAGAATTTTATATCAATGACATATAAGATAGACGCAGATGATAGGATACACGAACTGCCATACGGCTGCGAGCCAAAAGCAGTTTAATCCACAGATATAAGAAAGGAGGCAGTCTATGAGAAAAAAGATAAGCCGGATAAAAAGAGGTCTGGCAGTAATGCTATCTGTCTGCATGATATTCGGTATGGCACCGATTCAGGCAGGAGCAGAGGAAAATGATTCAGAAATTGCAGTGCAGGCAAATGATAGTGCTGGAAAGACTGAACAGCAATCCACGGAAGAGGAAGAGTGTAAGCACGAGGGTATTGAAACAACTGACAAATATGACATTGACGATGACAGCATGAAAGAGAATGTTTACGAAATCAGCAATGCAGGTCAGCTGTACTGGTTTGCAGGACTTGTAAACGGCACTCTTGATGGAGTTAAACAAAACAGATTAGCCAATGCAATTCTGACAGCCAACATCACAGTAAATGAAAATCTTCTTGATTCCTTACAATACGATACAGAGGGCAACGTTTCCAACGGAAGTGATTTTATAAGCTGGACACCGATTGCAGATTGTATGGAAGATCATATAACACTGTATTCAGGAACGTTTGACGGAAATAATAAAACTGTAAGTGGTTTATACTTTAATGATAATTCAACACGTATTGGATTATTCGGAAGTTCAGAAGCTGATGGCAACATAAAAAATGTTGGAGTTGTTGATTCCTATTTCAAGGGAAATGATTTTGTGGGCGGTGTGTGTGGACGCAATGACGGCACAATCACAAACTGTTATAATGCAGGGAATCTTACCGTTATTGAGTCATCTGCTACTATAGGCGGTATATGTGGATACAATAGTGGCACAGTCACAAACTGTTATAACACAGGAACTGTTACCGCTACCGGCCAAGTAGCTTCTGTAGGTGGTGTGTGTGGTTGTAGTATTGCACCAATTTCAAACTGTTATAACATAGGAACTGTTACTGCTACTAGCTCAAGTACTGATATAAGCGGTATATGTGAATACAATTATGGGCCAGTCACAAATTGCTATTACCTCGCAGACACAGAAGATGAAAATGGCGGCAAAACCACCGCACAATTTGCAAGCGGTGAAGTTGCGTATCTCCTCTCACAAGGTTGTACAGTAGGTGAAGGTGAAGATGCCGTAACTTACAGTGGCTCCATCTGGGGACAGGCACTTGGCGAAAATGGTGATACATATCCTGTTCTTGATATTACAAAAAAAGTTTATCAGGTAGATAAATATGACGGCTGTGAAGGAAAACCGGGCAGTTCAACAAAGGTATATTCCAATCAGAGTACGTCAATATATGGAGAACATTCTTTTGCTTATGAGCCTGTAGAAAATGGTAATGCTATTAAGGCAACTTGTAACGAGTGTGGTGCAACTTACACCGTAAAACTTACACGGCCGGCAGCAACATCAGATGAAAAAATTGTCTATGATGGAACAGAAAAGAAAGCCGGAACAGCAATAGACTCTGGCAACACGGGTATAGAGACAATTCCTGAAAATGCTATTACCTATGCAACGGTAACAAATGGCACACCATCTACTTATATATAGTACAACAGCACCGAAAAATGCCGGTACATACAAAGCAAAGCTTACATTAGGCACAGGAGATAACATAGTTTCTATTGAGATAAATTTTACGATTGAAAAAGCAGCTTCACCGACTATAGCTGGTGAGGAAAAGAGTTATGCATATTCAGCCGGTTCAGCCGGCAAGACAATCGGTGTGGATATTGCAGGAAAGTTCCCAACGGATAGGGGCATTACAACATATGCGGTTGCAAAGACAGATACAGAGCAGCTTTTAAGTGAGGTAACTGTCGATACAGCCGGAAATCTGACCTATAAAGTAAATCAGGTAGACTCGACCAAGGTTGGAAAGACAGCAATTATCGCGGTAACAGCTTCAATGGAGAACTATGAGAATGCTGGATACACGCTGACGATTAGTAGTATTGATAAGAAGGCGGTAGAGATTAAGAGTGGAAACAGCGTATCCGTAGATGGAAGCAATGTGCTGATCTATGGTGAAAAGATTTCAAAGCTGACACTCGGAAATACCGTTTTTGTGGAAGCCGGTACAGATGATGTGATAGAAGGTATCCTTTCATGGAGTAATCCGGACGAGATACCGGCAGCCGGAACCACACAGGCGGGCTGGGTATTCAAGCCAGCAGACGGTACGCATTACGCAGAACTTACCGGAAAAGCAGCCATCACAGTAGCCAAGGCAACACCTGTAATTGCGGAGAAGTCGACAGCAACCGCACTTACTTACGGACAAAAGCTTTCTGACAGTACCCTGACAGGAGGCAAGGCAACATACAAAACAGTCGATGGAACAGAGGTAGCAGGAACATTTGCATGGAAGAATAGTAATATTAAGCCTACAGTAGCCGACAGCGGAAAGACAGAGTATGATGTGACATTTACACCATCAGATACAGATAATTATAATGCTGTTGATATGAAAATCAGTCTTACGGTCAACAAGGCAGCGAAAGCTCCAAACATGCCAGAAGCTGCGATGGCACCGGCGCACAGTGCAAAGAAGGTTGGTGACATCACGCTTCCGGATGGCTGGAACTGGTCAGACACCGACAAGGATAAAGAACTTACAGATGGTGTGGCTGTGACAGCAACAGCAGTTTATACAGGAGCAGACAAGGGCAATTATGAGAATGTGAGCGTGACAATCACCATTACTCGCAGTTCCTGTGACCATAAGAATACGGAAGTGAGAGATAAGAAAGAAGTTACCTGTACCGAGGATGGATACAGTGGCGATGTCTATTGTAAGGACTGTACCGTATTAGTGACCAAAGGATCTGTGATTACGCATCCGGGTCATCTGTTAAGAGAAGTAGCAGCAAAGGATGCGACAGCGACTGTGGCAGGCAATATAGCATACTATGTATGTGAGAATGCAGGCTGCGGCAAGTACTTTGCGGACAATGCGGCGAAGACGGAGATTACCGATAAGTCAAGCATTATCATTCCAGCTACAGGAGATGGTTCATCGTCAGGAGGTGGTTCTTCATCCAGTGGCGGTGCCTCAAGTGGAGGCTCATCAAGTGATGGTACATCTGGTGGCGGTACATCATCGGGAACAACCGATAAGCCGTCTGTACCAAAAAAAGGTACGAAGATAAAGGGCAACGATGGTTCGACTTACATAGTTACGAGTGGCAAGGGCAAAACACCGACAGTACAGTACACTGCTCCAAAGAGTACTGCAAAAGGAACGGTTACCATTCCGGCAAAGGCTAAGATTGATGGAGTATCTTATAGAGTAACATCCATCGCCGACAATGCCTTTAAGAATAATAAAAAGATTACAAAAGTCGTGATTGGAAATAACATCGTTTCCATCGGCAAAAATGCCTTTGCAAAGTGTACTAAGCTTGTAAGCGTTATCATAGGAAAGAATGTGATAAAGATTGGCAAAGATGCATTTGCCGGATGTAAGAAGTTAAAGAAAATCGTAATCAAGACAAAGAAACTGACGAAGAAGTCAGTCGCTAAAGGAGCATTTCGCAGTGTTGGCAAAAAGGTTGTCGTGCAAGTGCCAAAGAGTGAGTACAAGGCATATAAGAAGCTGCTTCGTGCGAAAGGACTTTCTAAGAAGGTCAAGATTAAGAGATATTAATTTCAAAATCCGGATGCTTGCAATGGAAGCACTTTGTAAATTTGTGAAAATTGAATACAAACATCCTTTTACACCTCTTGCCGGGGCTAACCGGTAGGAGGTGTTTTTTTGTTGGTTCATTTTAAAAGTTTTCGATATTCGGATGGCGAACAGCCTTTTTGTTTATGAAACAGCCGACTGAAATACAGTGGGTTATCGTAACCGACAATGCGTGCAATTTCATTTACGGCATAATTTGTGGTTTCCAATAACATCTGGGCATTAGTGATTCGGATGGAGGTGATAAACTGCATAGGTGTTGTACCGGTAGATTTTTTGAAATTCCGAATAAACCAACTGACACTCATTCCTCTGGAAGCAGCATATTCTTCAATTTTGATATCACGGTTATAGTTTTCGTTAAAATAGGAAGCAGCAGTATCCATTTCATGATCTAGGTATTCATTTTTTAGTACGTATTTGCTGTTAAGCTCCCGGTGAAAGACAATCAGTAAATGACGCAGCAATAGTGTCAGCATTTCTTCGTAGTTATCCTGGCATCTTTGTAATTCTAAAATAATTTGTTTGAAAATACGTTCGTATTCTAGTGATGTTCCAACATGGAAGATACGCTGGTCATTCGGGAAACCATAACTTCTTAAAATGTTCTTTACATCACTTCCGGTAAAATGCACCCAGTAAACTTCTGTGCGAATATCGAAAATTAAAATATGATGTATTTTCACAAGCAGATGTGACAGAACAATAACGGTTTGCCGCATCTTTTGGAAGTTGATTGATTTTTAGGCAATATGAAATGTTAATTGTGCCACGATAAAGTGTATGGTTGAGGTAATTATGCCGATATATACTAAAAAAGCAGAAAAACGGATTTATAATGTGGAGATAGACAGGGAGAAGTGTAGAAAATGAAAGGGCAAAATATGAATAAAACAGAAAACAAGATGTATAATTTTATGATTTTTTTTATTAGTCAGACTGTATCAGAATTGGGAACTTCAATGACTGGATTTGCGACCGTTATTTGGATGTATTCTAAAAGTGGACAGGTTATGTCTGCATCTTTACTGGCAATCTGCAGTACAGTCCCATATTTAATTGTGAGTCTTTTAGGAGGAGCGACTGTTGATAAAATGAATAAGAAAAAAATTATGCTTATTTGTGATTCTATAGCTGCAACAGGTTCAGTATTTCTTCTGAGTTGTTATATTTTGGGGGCTTTACAGTTGTGGGTATTGTGTCTGGTTAATGTGATTAATGGATTTATGAATGCATTTCAAAATCCTGCTTCTCAAGTTACCGTCACATTATTAGTTGATAAAAAAGATTATGCAAGAATTGGTGGAATTCAATCTACAATAAGTGCATTGGTTGGGATATTTCAGCCCATTTTGGCAACGGCAATTCTTAATATGTTGGGATTACAATGGATTTTAATAATTGATTTATGCACATTTGTATTTGCATTTTTAGCGTTATTATTTGTTGTGCAGATACCTGATGAAATTCCCTCTGACAATCAAACATCATTTTCGGAAATATGGAATGGATTGAAAGAAGGGATTGACTTTGTAGTTGGGAATCGACCGATTTTAATGCTTCTGTTTATGTATTGTATTTTGGAATTTATAGGAGCAATTTCATTTGATGGTATGTTTACACCACTTCTTTTGGCGAGAACAAACAATAATGAAACAATAGTTGGGATTGTTTCTTCATTTATGGCATTAGGCTGTATAGTGGCAAGTGTACTGTTGTCAGTAATAAAACAGCCACAAAAAAAATTACCATTAATGTATTTTGGCAGTTATATGTGTTTGATTGGAATTACATTGTTTGGAATGGGAAGAAATCTTGTATGGTGGTGTAGTGTCGTATTTATTGGTTGTTTTGGAAGTCCGATATATCATACATATCAGACAATAATCATAAGAGAAAAAGTTGATACATCTATGCAGGGACGAGTTTTTTCATTACAGGGTATGATTACGCAGGCATTAACACCATTAGGTTTTTTAGGTGGTGGTATGTTGGCTGACTACATATTTGAACCATTTATGGAGAAAATGTCTTTAAGTAAAAATATTATAACTTTTCTTGTTGGACGGCAGAACGGTTCAGGAATAGGATTGATATTTGTTCTTGCGGGATTAACAGGGATTGCTGCACTAACAATTTTGAAATGCAATCCTGCAATAAAACAGTTAGACCAATAAATTTTAGTAAAAGATTATATAATAATATCGGGAGCGTCTATTTGTTGGAAAAGCAAATTAATAAAAACTTAACTTCGCATTGCGTGGACGATAGGAATATGTTAAGATAACCAGCAAAAGAATAAGCTCTCTTTTCCTGCAAATTTGTGGTACAATGAACAAAATACAGCAGCTATGAAGATAGCAGAAAGAAAAGAGGTAGACTATGAATATTGAAGATATGTTAGACATCAATGACTGTCCTTTATGTGACGGTGGAGCTTTATTAGAGGAGGAGTGTGGCTGCGGCTATTATGTTATGTGCATGGAATGTGGCTGTCATTCAGTTACGATTGATTTTCATTCAGAAGAAGAAAGGCTGGATGCCGCCAAAAGGACAGTTATGCTTTGGAACACGGGAAAAGTTATTTCAAGCAGTCCGGGAGAATGATTTTCATACGGTCAAGTGAACTGTTACACTTTGTATTACAAAATGTAATGACAAATATAACAATTTGTGATAATATATCTCGTTGAGTGGTCTGATAAAATCAGATTTCAAATAAAACAAACGAGGAGAGTTATTAAATGAGTGCAAATGTATGTATTATCATAGCAATTGTTGTATATCTTGGAGCAATGCTGTATGTTGGTTTTGCTTTCAGCAAGAACAACAACAATGCCGAGGATTTTTATCTCGGTGGAAGAAAAATGGGACCTTTTGTTACGGCGATGAGTGCCGAGGCGAGTGATATGTCAAGCTGGCTTCTTATGGGACTTCCGGGAGTGGCATATCTTTCAGGAATATGCAGTGCGGCATGGACAGCAATCGGTCTTGGAATTGGAACATGGCTTAACTGGTTCTTTGTATCGAGAAGGCTTCGCAGATATTCAAGTAATATTGGGGCTATCACGGTGCCTGATTTCTTTTCAAAAAGGTATCACGATAATAAAAATATCATCAATGCCATTGCGGCACTTGTTATCATAATATTCTTTGTGCCATATACGGCATCCGGCTTTGCAGCTTGTGGAAAGCTTTTCCATACATTATTTGGTGTTGATTATATGGCGGCTATGATAGTGTCAGCACTTGTTATCATAGGTTATACTATCATGGGCGGTTTCGGTGCAGTCTGCACGACAGACCTTATCCAGAGTATCGTAATGTCACTTGCACTTGTAACAGTCGTTACATATGGTATCAATTCAGCAGGTGGATTTGCGGCAGTTATGGACAATGCAAGGTCACTTCCGGGTTATCTTTCATTAAATAACACATTTGATGCCGCAAACAATACATCAAACAGTTTTAGTTTTATTTCAATAGTGTCAACACTTGCATGGGGAATAGGATATTTTGGTATGCCGCATATTCTTGTAAGATTTATGGCTATTGAGGATGAAAAAAAACTCACGCTTTCAAGAAGAATCGCAAGTGTATGGGTTGTTATAGCTATGACAGTTGGTATATTTATCGGTGTTGTAGGACTTGCAATGACAAAAGCAGGTTCACTTGAAAATCTTGCAGACAGTGAGACTGTTATCGTAAGGATTACCGGACTTATAAGCAGACATGGTGTACTTGCGGCACTTATAGCAGGTGTTATCCTTGCAGGAATATTGGCAGCGACAATGTCAACATCAGACAGCCAGCTTCTTACGGCAGCATCGGGCGTATCGCAGAATATACTTCATGATTTCTTTCATGTAGAGATGGACGAAAAGAAAAGTCTGTTTACGGCAAGACTTACTATAATAGGTATATCTATAGTAAGTATATTTATGGCAAGAAATCCAAATTCCAGTGTATTCGGAATCGTATCGTTTGCATGGGCAGGCTTTGGAGCGTCATTCGGTGCAGTAATGCTCTGTGCATTATTCTGGAGAAGAAGCACACTTGCGGGAGCGTTATCAGGAATGGTGGCAGGAGGAGTGATGGTATTTGTATGGAAATATCTCGTGCGTCCACTTGGAGGAGCATTAGATATATATGAATTATTACCTGCATTTCTTGTATCGCTGGCAGTGATAATAATAGTAAGCCTGCTCACAAATAAGCCATCAGACAAAGTGTTAGCTGAATTTGATAAGGCAGCGGGAAAGTAAGGAAATATAGCATAAATATAGCATATGGAAATACAAAAACAGAGGTTACAAAATGACCTCTGTTTTTGTGTTTGTCCCAAATATAAAAAACTAAAAACTTGCTCCACACAAAAAAATTTAATATAATTATCAGGTAATTGCGAATTTATATCTTGACAACTGCATTAAAGTAGCGTATATTACTAGACATAGTAATTCATATTAAAGAGATAGGAATTATATGTTTAGTAGGAAAGGTGATAAATAATATGAGATTTAATACAGCATTATTACATAGTGCTGCACCGGGAGATAAGGCTACAGGAGCTACGCTTACACCTATTTACCAGTCCAGTGCGTTTTATCAGGAATCAGCTTTACAGCATGAAAAACTGTTTGCAAATAAAGCACCCGGTTTTTCTTATACAAGAATTGGCAATCCGACGATAGCTGCATTTGAAGACAGGATGACTGTTCTTGAGGGTGGTATGGCATCGGTGGCGTGTGCATCCGGTATGGCAGCAGTGTCATGTGCTTTATTAAATATCACTCAGGCAGGAGATGAGATTGTCGTAAGTACAGGCTTGTATGGTGGAACGATAGATCTTTTCCATGACTTTGAGGCATATGGTATAACTACTAAGTTTGTAGACATAAACGATCATGAGCTTGTAAAGGCAGCAATAAACGAAAAGACTAAGCTTGTATTTGCAGAGACTATAGGAAATCCAAAACTTGATGTTGCCGATATTGAAGCACTTGCAGCTATTGCACATGAAGCAGGTATTCCACTCATTATTGACAATACAGTTGCATCTGCTTATCTTACACAGCCGTTAAAACTTGGTGCAGATATTGTCATCAATTCAACATCAAAGTATATAAACGGAAACAGTGATGCAATAAGCGGTGTCATTACAGATGGTGGAAAGTTTAAGTGGGATTTTGAAAAATATCCGGGAATGAAGGAGTTTAAAGTGTTTGGAAAGCTTGCATTTACAGCAAAACTCCGCAATGGATTGTTTAGAAATATAGGAGCGTGCATCGCACCTCAGACAGCATTTTACAATCTTCTCGGAATGGAAACTCTCGGACTTAGAATGGAGAGAGCCTGTAGCAATGCACTGAAACTTGCTAAACATCTTGAAAAATATAAAGACCTTACGGTCAATTATCCGGGACTTGAGAGCAGTGATTGGCACGAAACAGCACTTAAGGTACTTCACAATGGATTTGGAGCTATCATTACAGTAAGAGTCGGAAGTAAAGAAAGAGCATTTTCGATAATGGATGGTCTTAAGATTCCGAAAATTGTGTCAAATATAGGTGATACAAAGACTCTCATAGTCCACCCGTCATCAACGCTCAATGTTCATAGTTCTGAACAGGAAAAGAAAGATGCAAATGTTTTTGATGATATGATTCGCATAAGTGTCGGGATAGAAGATATAGAAGATCTTATCGAGGATTTCGACAGAGTATTAAAAGAAAACTAAGTTCATTTGTTATAAAATGGCAGATGATGTGCAAAAACATTTTGGAAATAACAGAATGTATGCAGAAAAAATACCATTAAAGTATGAAACTTCATATTAAAAAGGTTTCATAAACAAGGAGGAAAATATGGCAGTAGATTATGCAGCATTAAAAAAAGGCGGATTTATGCGTCAGAAACAGAAAAATAATTTTTCACTCAGATTGCAGGTTGTAGGTGGAAACCTTACAGCAGAAAATCTTGTAAAGATTGCTGAAGTAGCTGAGAAATACGGAGACGGTCATGTGCATCTCACATCAAGACAGAGTGTGGAAATACCTTTTATCAAGATTGATGATGTTGATGAAGTAAAAGAAGAACTTGCAAAGGGCGGATGTAAGCCTGGTGTGTGCGGTCCCAGAGTTCGTACTATCACAGCCTGTCAGGGAAATCAGATATGTCCTGGCGGAAATATTGATTCATACGATATTGCAAAGAAACTTGACAGCAGATATTATGCAAGAGAACTTCCTCATAAGTTTAAATTTGGTGTAACAGGATGTCAGAACAACTGTCTTAAGGCAGAGGAGAATGATGTAGGAATCAAAGGAGCAGCTATCGTTTCATGGAAACAGGATGCCTGCATAAATTGTGGAGTATGTGAGAAAGCCTGCAGGGAAGGTGCAATCACTATAGCAGACGGTGTTGTTAAGGTTGACGAGTCTAAGTGTAATTACTGCGGACGCTGTTCAAAAGCCTGTCCTACTGACGCATGGGATGTAAAGACAGGATACCTTGTATCATTTGGTGGATTATTTGGAAACCGGATTGTCAAAGGTAAGGAGTTACTTCCTGTTGTTGAGTCAGAAGAGCAGCTTTTCAGAATTACTGATGCAGCTATCCAGTTCTTTGATGACAATGCAAAACCAAGTGAGAGATTTAAGTTTACTTTGGACAGAGTAGGACTTGACAAATTTGAAAAGGTTATAAAGGAGGCATACAATGGCTGATTTCGAGATTGATGAGAGAGTAGATATTACTGATGTAGTCTGCCCTATGACTTTTGTTAAGGCAAAGGTGGCAATGGAGGAGATAGAAGTAGGACAGGTGCTCGCCGTTACAATGAATGAGGGTGAGCCGGTTCAGAATGTTCCAAGAAGTTTTAAGGAAGAAGGACAGCAGATACTTAAACTTATTGATAATGAAAATGGAACATATGACCTTATCGTTAAAAAGGTTGAAGAATAAATCTGTTGAAAAATAAAAGGCATAGTTCTTTAAATAAAGCAGCTTTTAAATAAGTAACTTTATTAAATATAAAAAAAAATGTGATATGTCATTTAAAAGTGGCATATCGCTTAAAACAGGAGGGCGAAGAATGGCAAAGAGAGTTTCTAAAGATGATTTTGAAAAGGAAGTATTACAGTCAGAACTTCCGGTAATTGTAGATTTTTACTCAGATTCATGTATTCCATGTAAACAGCTTTCACCTATCCTCGGTGACATAGAAGATGATTACGAGGACAGGGCAAAAGTTGTAAAAGTAAACATCAATTTTGATGAAGAACTTATGGAGAAATATGAAGTCATGGCTTCGCCAACTCTTGTCTTTTTTAAAGACGGGGAAGAAAAAGGCAGAACAAGAGGTCTTGTAAAGAAAGCCGAGATAGAAGAGAAACTTGGAGCTTTACTTTAAAACTATCAGGCGGCAGAGCGGATTGCGAATATCCACTTCATTAAAAATATGAAAACAATCGGGGGGAACTTTTAAATAAGATCTGTCCGTTAGATATATAAGATAGAAATTATAACTATAAATAGGAGGATTAAGAGATGACGATTACAATAGCAGGCGAAAAGAAAGAATACGCAGAGGGAACAACTATTGCACAGATTATTGAAGCTGAAAAGGTAGAGAATCCACTTTATGTAACAGTTTCATTAAATGATGATTTTGTTGATAAAGATACATTTGACACAACAACAGTTAAAGATGGAGATTCTATTGAATTTCTTTATTTCATGGGAGGAGGAAGTTTCTAATGGCATTTACTAATGAACAGATGGAACGCTACTCAAGACATATCATCTTGCAGGAAGTAGGCGTTAAAGGACAGAAAAAGCTGTTGAACAGCAAGGTGCTAATCATCGGTGCCGGCGGACTTGGTGCACCAGCCGCAATGTATCTTGCAGCAGCAGGCGTTGGTACTATCGGTATTGCGGATGCTGATGAGGTTGATCTTTCAAATCTCCAGCGTCAGATTATTCATGGAACTGCTGATGTAGGCAAAGCAAAAGTTAAGTCTGCAAAAGAGACAATGAATGCAATGAACCCTGATGTAACAGTAAATACATACCGTACATTTGTAACATCAGAAAACATCATGGATCTTATAAAAGATTATGACTTTATTATTGACGGAACAGATAACTTCCCGGCAAAATTCCTTATCAATGATGCCTGCGTAATGGCAAAGAAACCATTTTCTCATGCAGGAATCATCAGGTTCAAGGGGCAGCTTATGACTTATGTTCCGGGAGAAGGACCATGCTACCGTTGTGTATTTAAAAATCCACCTCCAAAGGACGCAGTTCCTACTTGTAAACAGGCTGGTGTTATCGGTGCAATGGGCGGTGTTATCGGAAGTCTTCAGGCAATGGAAGCAATCAAATACATTATCGGTGTAGGGGACCTTCTTGTAGGAAAACTTCTTACATATGATGCACTCACAATGCAGTTTAGAACAGTCAAACTTCCAAAGGCTGACGGTAAATGTGCCGTATGCGGTGACCATCCGACAATCACAGAGCTTATTGATTATGAGCAGGCAGAGTGTGACGGCAAATAAGATTAAGCAAATGTCTTTTGTGGCAGGTGCAGATTTGAGCAAAAACAAATAGCGTTTATGGTATATGCAAATTTGAGCTTTGCATAGCCACTTTGCAATAAGTTGCTCAGAAACGAGGAATAATATGCTTTTTTTAACAAAAAATGATTATGACAAGATTTTAAAACATTGCGAAGCCGGACTTCCTGACGAGGCTTGTGGCCTTATCGGTGGAACAAAGGATGGCAATGATAAATATATCAAGAAAGTTTATCTTCTTACAAATATTGACCATAGCAATGAGCATTTTTCAATGGATCCCAAAGAGCAGCTTCAGGCTGTAAAGGATATGCGTCAGAATGGACTTGAACTTCTTGGAAACTTCCACTCTCATCCGGAGTCTCCGTCAAGACCATCTGAGGAAGATAAAAGACTTGCATATGATTCAAAAGTCAATTATCTCATCTTGTCTTTAATGGACAGAGAAAATCCTGTGTTAAAGGCATTTATCATAGATGAAGAAAAAAATGTGACTATAGAGGAAATTAAGATTACAGAGTAGACCGGGCGAAAGCGAAAAGCTTTACGACTGAAAGAATGGAAAAGAGTAAAAGCAAAGCAAAAACTTTTCACAGGCAAAACAGGTGGAGGGCACAGAAGCATAGAAAATACATATGATGCAAGGGTTAAAATACATTTTGCCACCGACATCATAGGATTAAAGAGCAGCTTAAATATGGATAGCTGTTCTTTTTTTTGCATAAATATATATGATATGTGGAATAATCGTTATTGTTGATGTTTGCGGTGCAGTCAGAAGTGGAGTAATTCACTTAGTTCAAAGTAGAGTGAAGTTTGTTTGAAGTGACATTGAAGTTTGTTTGAAGTGATATTGAAGTTTGTTTGAAGTGATATTGAAGTTGACCTCGAAGTGATATTGAAGTATTATTGAAATGTTGTAATCAAATGTGTCAAGAGCAATGTTTTACAGAACAAAACCTGAAATGGTTACATTAAAATAAAAGGTAATGGTTAAATATAGAGAGTACATTTATTAAAAATTGGAGGGAATATGCGAGATTTAGTTATTATAGGAAGCGGACCGGCAGGTCTTTCGGCAGCAGTATATGCAAAAAGAGCCAAACTTGATGTAGTTGTTATAGAAAAAGCAGGATACAGTGGCGGACAGATAGTATCAACAGAGCAGGTGGACAATTATCTTGGATTGCCTGAGACAGACGGCTTTACACTTGGAAGTAAATTCAGGGAGCACGCAGATATGCTTGAAACTGAGTTTATCGATGCAGAAGTAACAAAAATAGAAGAGATAAATGACACAGAGGGGAAAAAGGCATATAGGATAATTCTTAATGCCGGGGAGTCCGTCGAGACAAAGACAATAATAGCTGCTACAGGGGCATCACACAGGAAACTTGGAGCCGCAGGTGAGGAAGAACTTACAGGCACTGGTGTATCATATTGTGCAACTTGTGATGGTGCATTTTTTAAGAAAAAGGTAACAGCCGTGGTCGGCGGTGGAGATGTGGCACTTGAAGATGCAATTTATCTCTCGGCTTTATGCGAAAAAGTTTATCTTATACACAGGAGAGACGAATTCAGGGCAGCAGTAAACATTCAGCAGAAAGTAAAAGAAACAGCAAACATAGAGATACTTCCGTTTTATGAGATAAAAGAAATAAAAGGCGACAAGAAAGTATCGTCAATCAAGCTTTTGCAAAACAAAACAGGTGAAGAAAAAGAACTTGAAGTGTCAGGAGTGTTCGTAGCTGTAGGAATGAAACCGGTAACGGATATATTTAAGGATTATGTCGAGCTTGATAAAACAGGTTATATAAAAGCGGGTGAGGATTGTAAAACAAGCAGTGAGGGAATTTTTGCAGCAGGAGATATAAGGACAAAACCGCTCAGACAGGTAGTGACAGCAGTTGCGGACGGAGCAACGGCAGTGCAGTCGGTTGAAAGATATCTTCATAGCAGATAAAAAATAAGATTGTAAAAATATTGAAAATGGACTATTTGTGACCTGAATAGTCCATTTTTTTGTTGAAAAAACGGAAACAGCTTTTTGACATGGGTATGTTAGGATGGGGAATGTAAAGATACAAGCAGAAAAAAGGAGCTGCACGCTGACAATTTTTAGGTATTAGGGCAGTAGTTCCACAAGATTTGTGGTTGTGCACACCAGAAACAGTCTTGTAAAGCAAAAAAGTGTGCAGAAAAGAGGTTTATTATGGTTAAAAAGAAAAAAATGAAAGTTGC
>ERZ791773.372-NODE-372-length-19754-cov-19.751307_pt1 | contig 19754 bp, 17 predicted proteins | sample MGYA00509948_ERZ791773 | MGnify/ENA primary metagenome ERZ791773 (study PRJEB30046, sample SAMN00791987) | human gut metagenome | study: EMG produced TPA metagenomics assembly of the A metagenome-wide association study of gut microbiota in type 2... | reverse complement strand
TGCGCAAGCCCGCTCAGCGCCTGCAGCTCCGAGGCATTGCACCGCAGCACGGTGACGGGCACTTCCCGCAGCACCTCGGCCGCGATGTCCCGGCGGAACTGCGATGCGCCCACGCCCACCGGGTCAAAGACCACCGGCAGGCCCAGCCGGGCGGCGGTGCGGCCCGCTTTGACCATGGCCTCGGCTTTGCGGGGGTTCGGGGTGCCCAGACTCAGGCAGAGGGCCCGGCTCAGCGCCGTGATCTCCTCCACCTCCTCCGGGTCATCCGCCATGATGGGCGACGCCCCGGCCGCCAGCACGATGTTGGCGCAGTCGTTGGCGCTGACGAGATTCGAGATGCAGTGGACGAGGGGCGAGGTTTCCCGCACCCGGTCGAAAAGAGCTCCAAACGCTGTCACGGTGCCCTCCTCAGCTCAGGCTGGTCTGCATGGAGCGCAGAGCGCCGGAGCGCTGCAGTGCAGCCAGCAGCACGCCTGCAATGACCGCACCGCCTGCGGTCGAGACGAGGAAGGGCACGATGTAGGCATAGAATGCGATATCGCCCGCGCTCTTGCCCATCAGCAGGATGGCCACCGGGTAGGCGCACAGCCCGCCCAAGATGGAGGTGCCGAACACCTCACCCACCAGAGTGGGCAGCAGCTTTTCGGTCTTGTGGTAGACGATGCCGCACAGCAGGGCACCGAACATGCTGCCGGGGAAGGCCATCAGGCTGCCCAGGCCCAGCAGGTTGCGCAGCAGCGAGGCCACGAAGGCCACGCCGATGCCGTAGTAGGGGCCCAGCAGCACAGCGCACAGGATGTTGACCATGTGCTGCACCGGGGCGCATTTGCTGCCAAAAATGGGGAAGCTGAACACGCTGCCCACAACGGCCAGGGCGCAGAGCATCCCGGCCAGAGCCAGCTTTTTTGTAGAGAGTGCTTTCATGAGGATTCCTCCTATTGCAAAGCGGTCGAGACTTTCTGGTCTCCTCTCACGCCGGAACACGGCTTCCCATCGCGTCGATTCAAGGCCCAGGGCGCTCCCCCTCGGCCCGGAGCCGCCCACAAGGCGGCTGCGGCAGAAAACAAAAAACAGGAGCTCCCTCTGCGGAAGCCCCTGTGAAAACGCATCGTGATGACTTCCTACGGCGGCATTATCCGCATCAGGTAAAAGGGTCGAAGTTTGAGCACTTCCTCTCAGCCCGCATGACGAGCTCCCCTGTATTTTGTTGTCGGGAGTATTCTACACCCATCGTGCCAAAATTGCAAGAGGCAGTTTCCTTTTGCAGTGCTTCTGTGCTATACTAGGAACAGTTCCGCAACCAAAACCACTTCAAAGGAGATTTGGAATATGGGTCTTGTAAAAGCTGCAATGAACGCGGCCTCCGGCGTGATGGCCGACCAGTGGAAAGAGTTTTTCTATTGCGATGCCCTCCCGGCCGAAGTGCTGGCCGTCAAGGGGCAGAAGCGCACCGACCGCCGCTCTGCCAACAAGCACGGCAATGAGAACATCATCTCCGACGGCTCCGTCGTGGCCGTGGCAGAGGGCCAGTGCGCCCTGATCGTGGAGCAGGGCAAAGTGGTGGAGCTGTGCGCCGAGCCGGGCGAGTACACCTACAGCACCGGCACTCAGCCCTCCCTGCTCAGCGGCGGGCTGAAGGACATCGACGGCGTCTTTGCCGAGATGGGCAAGCGGTTCGGCTTTGGCGGGCAGGCCGCCGCTGACCAGCGCATCTACTACATCAACACCAAGGAGCTGGTGGGCAACAAATACGGCACCCCCAACCCGGTGCCCTTCCGGGTGGTGGACCAGCGCGCCGGCATCGACCTCGACATCGCCATCCGCTGCTTTGGCGAGTACAGCTACCGCATCGTCAACCCCATCCTGTTTTACACCAACGTCTGCGGAAATGTGGAAAACGCCTACACCCGCGACGCGCTGGACGGCCAGCTCAAGACTGAGCTGATGACCGCCCTGCAGCCCGCTTTTGCCCGCATCAGCGAGCAGGGCATCCGCTACTCCTCTCTGCCCGCCCACACCACCGAGCTGGCCGATGCCCTCAACCAGGCCCTCAGCGCCAAGTGGAGCAAGCTGCGCGGCATCGAGATCGTCTCGCTGGGCGTGTCCGGCGTCAAGGCCAGCGAAGAAGACGAACAGATGATCAAGGACCTGCAGCGCAGTGCCGCCTTCATGGACCCCACCCGCGCCGCCGCCCATCTGGTGGGCGCACAGGCCGCTGCTATGCAGGCGGCTGCCTCCAACACCGCTGCCGGCCCGGCCATGGCCTTCATGGGGGTCAATCAGGCGGCAGCAGCAGGCGGTGTCAACGCCCAGACCCTCTACCAGATGGGGGCCCAGCAGCCCGCTTCGCCTGCCGCCCCGGCATCCGGCTGGGTCTGCGCCTGCGGCCAGACCGGCAACACCGGCAAGTTCTGCACCGCCTGCGGCAAGCCCCGGCCCGAAGCGCCCACCGTCTGGGTGTGCAGCTGCGGCGCAAAGAACAGCGGCAAATTCTGTTCCGAGTGCGGCAAGCCGAAGCCCGCAGGCAAGTGCCCGAACTGCGGCTTCACCCCTGCCGACCCGGCCCACCCGCCGAAGTTCTGCCCGGAATGCGGCAGCCCCTTCGGCGCATGAGAGAGGCATCCTGAATGGCTGATAAAGTAACGAATTACCAATGCCCGGCCTGCACCGGCCCCCTGCATTTCGACAGCGCCACCGGCAAGCTCGTCTGCGACTACTGCGGCTCGGCGTATGAGGTGGCAGACATCGAGGCGCAGTACGCGGCCAAGCAGAAAAAGGCCGACACCGCCGCCGAGGCAGACCAGAAAAAGGCGGCGCAGCGCAAAGCGTCTGCGCCCGTCTGGGACGAGATGGAAGCCGCCAGCCTGACCAGCTACACCTGCACTACCTGCGGGGCTGAGCTTGTCTGCGACGCCACCACCGCCGCCACCAATTGCCCCTACTGCGGCAACCCCACCGTGCTGGGCGGCAAGCTCTCCGGCAAGCTCAAGCCGGAGTACATCCTGCCCTTCAAGCTGGACAAGAATGCTGCCATCGCCCAGCTGACCCACTACTATAAAGGCAAGGCCTTTCTGCCCAAGGCGTTCAAGAGCCAGAACCACATCGCTGAGCTGCAGGGCGTCTATGTCCCCTTCTGGCTCTACGATGCCGAGGCCGATGCGCGGGGCAGCTACGAGGGCCTGACGACCGAGAGCCACCGCGAGGGCGACTACAACGTGACCACCACCCAGCACTACGACGTCCGGCGCGAGGGCACCGCCGTCTTCACCCGCGTTCCGGTGGACGGCTCCAGCAAGATGCCCAACGCCCACATGGACGCCATTGAGCCGTTTGATTACAGCGAACTGAAGCCCTTCTCCACTGCGTATCTGCCGGGCTTTCTGGCCGACCGCTACGACGAGGACTCCGACGCCTGTGCCGAGCGGGCCCGCACCCGGATGCTGAACTCCACGGCCCAGGCTCTGCACGAGACCACCCACGGCTATTCGGAGGTCAACACCCTGCACGAGGACATCAACCTCAGCAAGCTCCGGGCGCATTACGCCCTGCTGCCGGTCTGGATGCTCCACACCCGCTGGAAGGACAACGACTTCCTCTTCGCGATGAACGGCCAGACCGGGCGGCTCATCGGCGACCTGCCTGTGGACAAAGCCAAAGTGGCCGCGTGGTTCGCCGCCATCAGCCTGCCGCTGATGGCCTTCCTCACCTGGCTGCTCTACTTATAAGGAGGTGCGCAGAATGAATCTTCACACCCATTGCCTGCGCAGCCTCTGCGCATTCCTTGCCGCTCTGGTCCTTGCGGCCTGTCTCGCCTGCCCGGCGCTGGCCGACGCGCCCCTTGTGCGGGATGAATACGGCCTGTTCGACGCCGACACCCTCGCCCAGCTGGAATCCAGCGCCGTGGACGCTTCCGCCGGGCATGACTGTGACGTCTATTTCCTCACGGTGGACAGCATCGGCGACACCGACCAGCGCGCCTACGCCAAGAACTATTATGTGCAGAACGACCTTGGCTCCGGCAGCGGAAAAAGCGGCATCCTGTTCATGATCGCTCTCGGCTCCCGCAAGTACGTCACCATCACCTACGGCGGGGGCGTCACCGCCTTTACCGACTACCGCATTGAGCAGCTGGAAGACGAGGTCGTGCCCCTGCTGTCGGACGGCGACTACGCCGATGCTGCCCAGACCTACATCGACCTCTGCGCCAGCACACTGGACTTCTACGCCGAGAACGGCGAGCCGCTGGATTACGACAACGACCCGGACGGCGGCCTCGGCCTGATCGGCATCCTCATCGTGGTGGGCATCCCGATGCTCATCGCCGCCGTGGTCTGCGGCATCCTGTACAGCCGGATGAAGACGGCCCAGCTCAAGACCGAGGCCGACGACTACATCGGTGCCGGGCTCAAGCTTCGGGTCAAGACCGACCGCTACACCCACACCGACCGCGTCGAGGTCTACGACCCGCCCCAGCCCGAAAGCGACTCCGGCGGTTCCACCACCGACAGTGACGGCTTCGGCGGCTCGTCGGGCGGTTCCTTCTGAAAACCAAAAAAGGTGTTGCTGCAAGAAATTCGCAGCAACACCTTTTTTATTGTTCGTCGAGTTCCGCTGCTTCCAGCACCGTGACGCCCTCGGCGGCAAATGCGCGGGCCAGCGCCTGCGCAAGGCCGGGGCGATGTACCTTGTTCTCGATGCAGGCGGTCAGCACACCGTGCAGGCTGGTCACTTCCATGGCGAGAGACGCGCCGTCCGGCAGCACCCAGGTCTGGAAATCCTCCACATAGGCCTCCAGTTCCGGGTTGCGCGGAGCGAACGGGTCGCCCAGATAGCTCACCCAGAAATCCGCCGGGCTCCCGCTGAGGTACTCGCCCATCTGGAAGATGCGCTGTTTGATCTTCAGCGGAGCCTTCTGCTGGAACACCCGGCAGACAAAGCCCATCTGCTCGGCCAAACGGTAGCGCAGGCGTTCCGGCTTCAGATGCTCCCGGATGGCGGCATCCAGCGCCTTGGCAAAAGCGCTCAGCCGTGCACCCGCCGCCCCCTTCAGCGGCAGCTGATAGGTGACGATGCAGTTATAGCGGGCATTGGGCAGGCCCATCGTCTCGCGCAGGTCGGCGGCAAAGCTGTAAAGAAGCTCGTCCTTTTCCAGATACTGCCCGCAGCCCTGGCAGACGATGCCCATCAGAGCCGTGAAGGGCTTGACCCCCTCCCGCGCCGCCGCCTTGATGAGGCTGGCCCGGTCCAGCCGGAGCCGGATGCGGTCGGGCTTTCCCTCAAAGATGTCGATGGGCTGGTTCTGCTCGGCCCCCGCCTTCTGGCTCTCCGGGAACTCTTTGAGCAGCAGCTCCGGGTCATAGGGCGGGTCCTCGGCAAGCGTTTCACACGCAAAGGCCGTGCCGTACCGCAGGTTACAGTAGGCGCGGAGCACCAGCGTCATGAACGGTGAAAATCCGCGTCCGTCCGCAAGGAAATGGAACCAGTCGAAGTAGATGGTCGTTCCCTCGCAGTGGAGCGAAAACAAATAATCGTTCGTTGCCTCCGGGATGGCAGGGGCGGCTTCGCCCACGGTCACCCGGCAGGGCGCATCGTTCGGCGCAAGATGCGCCTCCCGCTTTTCCCACACGACTTTCTGGAAGTACCACCCCGCCAGAGGGCGCACCTTGTCCAGGGCCCGCTGCAGCAGCGCCGGGTCCACAGGGTCGTGCAGGGCGATCTGATAGCGGCAGATCACCTGATTGGCGCGGTAATAATACACGATGCCCTGAAAAACGGCGCACTGCGTCTCGTTCAATCAGTTCACCCCGCGTTATCCGCCAGATAATCTGCCACGTCCGCGATGGTCACAAAGTTGCGCAGCTCCTTTTCGGGGATACGCAGACCAAAGGTCTCTTCCAGATCCGCCACAATGGTCAGGATCTCCATTGAGGACAGGTCGAGGTCGTCCATCAGGACGCTGTCTTCGTTCACGTCCTCCGGGCTGATCTCTGCCACGTCCTCCAGGATCGCGAGGATCTGGGACACGATTTCTGCTCTTTGCATCAAAAAATCTTCCTTTCCATGATGGATTTCAGCGTCACAGCGCAAGGGGATGCCCCGCGCGGCCCGGTTTCCCCATTCTGGTCCCGGCCTGTACCGACGTCATGCAGTTTTATAATACCCGTTTTTCAGGGGAATTGCAATATTTCGCCGTACAGCTTTACAGATTTTCTACAAATGCGCTCTTACTTACGCAGCAGCTTGCCCATGGCATTGCGGGGCAGCGGCTCTGCGGTGCACTCCACCGCGCTGATGCGCTTGTACAGCGGCAGGGTGCGGTTCAGCTCGGTGACGAAGGCGCGGACGTTCTGCTCCTTGTCCGGCTCGCAGCAGATGACGGCACCGATCTTCTTGCCCATCTCCTTGACGACGCACTCCTTGATGTCGACGCACTTGCCCAGCAGCTTCTCCAGCTCTTCGGGGCTGACGTTCTCGCCGCTGTCCAGGATGATGAGGTTCTTCCTGCGGCCGGTGATATAGTAGAAGCCGTCCTCGTCCACGCGGGCCAGGTCGCCGCTGTGGAGCCAGCCGTCCTTGTCGATGGCCTCGGCGGTGGCCTCCGGGTCCTTGTAGTAGCCCAGCATGACGGCATCGCCGCGGACGCAGATCTCACCGGTCTCATCCAGTTTGATCTCGCAGAAGCCATCCGGCTTGCCCAGAGCGCGCAGGTGCTCGCCCTCCTGCGCGATGTTCAGCAGGCCATAGCCGGCCAACTCGGTCATGGAGTAGCACTGATTGATGTAGAAGCCGTGGGCGATGAGGTAGCTCAGGATCTCCGGGTCGAGGATGGCGGAAGAGCAGCTCAGGTTCCACAGGCCGTTCAGCTTGTCCTGATTGCCGCGGCGGATCTCGTTGTAGATCATCTCCACCAGCACCGGCGGGGTGGACATGGCATCGCTGTGCATCATGGACATATCGCGGCGCACGTCGCGCGGGTCCGCGCAGAGGTTCAGGGTCCAGCCATGGATGCCGTAGGCGAAGTAGCAGATGAAGCCGGACAGGTGGAACATGGGCACCAGCGTGAAGTGGCTGAAGGGCTTGTTCATATCCTTCGGAGCCAGATCCTGGGCCTTCCTCATAACAGCCGTCTGGCCAGCAACATACATCCGCATGGCGCTGAAGTAGTTCTTCTCGCTGAGCATGACGCCCTTGCTGCGGCCGGTGGTGCCGGAGGTGAACATCAGCATCATCAGAGCGTTGGTGTCGATGCGGTTGGCCAGCTCGGCCGGGGCGCTGCCCTCATAGGCGTTCATGGGGCGGAGCTTGTCGCCGTAGGCGGCCTTGAGCTCGTCGGCATAGCCGTAGTCGATGCCGTCGGTAAAGATGAGGGCAGGCTCGCTCAGGCCCAGCTCATACTCCAGCTCCGGCCAGGTCTTTTTCTGGTTCAGGGTCACGATGACGGCACCAGCCATCACAGTGCCGAAGGTCACCACACCGTACTCGTAGTTGGTGCGGCTCAGGATGACGATGCGCTGGCCCTTCACATCGGCAACATTTGCCTGCAGATAGCTGGTCATCTTGCGGATGTCCTCCACGAACTGGCCGTAGGTCTTCTCCTGCACGGTCCTGGTGGCGTCGTCTACCCAGCGGAATGCCGGACGCTCGGCGTATTTTTCCTGCATGGCAACGATCATATCATAGACCGTCCTCGGCATGTCTTTTTCAGCAACAACGGCGCAGCACTCTTCTCTGGTCATATTTTATACGCTCCTTATCTGTTTGACGTTTTTCCCAATGAATCCCGCTTTTTGGCAAAGTTTGGGGGCTATGGTTCTCAGTATACCGCATTCCGGAGTCAAATGCAAGTTTTAATTGCACAAATATGCAATATAAACTTGCATCCAACTTGTGCAGACAGATGGGATTTGCTCCCATTCATTGCGCAGGGGCAGCGGGTGTGGTACACTTTTTCTGCACCGGAAGGGCTTTTTGCAGGCTGTCCGTCTTTGATTGACAGAACCTCAAAAAAGCATTATACTTATTTATAACGATTTTGTAACTTTTAACATCTTGCGCCCGAATTCGGCATCTGCCACTCCCCCGGTGATCTCGGCGCAAAGGAGGGCATTTCATGGAGGGTACCAGACCCCGCACAGCCAATTCATTGGGCATGTTTGATTTTCTCAAGGGCATCGGAATGCTGACCATCGTGTTCGCGCACTCCGCCGAGCTGTATCCGGTGGGTGCCACGACGACCATCACGCCCATGACCTTTTATCTGTTCGCCTACCGGGAGTCACTCATGGCGGCGTTCTACATTGCCAGCGGCTACGGTTTCCGCAAGCGGTCCATCGGCAAGTGCATCGACCAGCAGTTCAAAACGCTGCTCAAGCCCTACCTTTATACCGGGCTTGCCACGACGTTCTTCCATTTTCTCATCCACTATCTCACCTTCGGCTCGGTCGAGGGCGCTGTCCGAGAGACCCTCAAGGTCTTCGGCGGTTTTGCGCTGGGCCTGCCCCATACCTCCCTCTACGCCGGGCAGACCTTCTTCTCCTGCGGGCCGATGTGGTATCTGCTCTCGCTGATGATCGCGTGGATCCTGCTGGACGTCATCCTGAACATCTTCCCCGAACCATACATACCCTGGGCCGTGCTGGGCACCATGTTGTTGGGCTGGGGCATCTGCATCACCTGGGAGGTCCCCTTCTGCATCGGCCAGGGCATGGTCACGGTTCCGGCGCTCTACGTCGGGTATCTGGCCAAGCAGCACAAGCTCTTCGACAAGCCCCTGTCCTGGAAGCTCAAGCTCGGCATGATCGCCTCGGCGCTGGCTGTGGCGGGCCTTGTGCTGGCCACCCAGAGCACCGACTGCGTCTCGATGGCTGAATGGACCTTCGGCCCCGTGAGCATCCTGCTGGATGTGATGACCGGTCTGGGTATGCTGTCGCTGCTGCTCTTCTTCCAGCGCCATGTGGACAATTTCATCACCCACGGTGTGCAGGCCATCGGCCAGCGGTCGCTGTACATCTTCTGCGTCCACACCGTGGAGCTCACCGCCATCCCCTGGTATCTGATGGCGCAGAAGTTTGCGGGCCGGGAGGCTCTGGGCCTTGCGACCCACTTTGCGGTGTCCATGGGTTCGATCCTGCTGATCTGCGAGCTGCTGCTCCGCCGCCGCGACTGGAAGCTCCAGCGCACCGCTGCCCGGAATGCGGCCTCCCGACGTGCGGACCCGGCACCGCGGCGTTATGCGGCCAGACACTGAATTTTTGCGGGGTCTCCCCGCTGAAGTGAATTTATATAAAATGAGGAGAATCCGGTTATGAACAACGAAGCTCCTGCCTCCACGGCTGCCCTGCAGGCCCGCATCGCGGACCTCGAACAGCAGCTCAAACTCTCGGACGAGGGCGTCTCCCGTCTGGCAGAACGCTGCCTTGGGCTGGAACAGGAAGTGCAATCCTACCTTGCGGCCCATCCCCAGAATGAGAAGCACACCGACTCCCCCGCCTTGCTGCAGCCCACCCTCTATTTTGATGCGGGCTTCGGCTTTTCGGAGAAAGACACCCTCACCGCCCCGGACTATGAGGTGGACGAGCTGACGGGTGTTGTCATCGCGACCTTTGAGCTGCCCGTGACCGCCCGCGCCCTGCGGCTTGATCCGGGCGAACTGCCCTGCTGCATCACCAATCTGAGCTTTTCGGATGACCGGGTGCTCTGCCGCCCGGCCAACGGCCTGACCCTGCCCAGCGACAGCACCCTCTTCCTCGACCGCGACCCCAACTATCTGCTGGACGGTGTGACCCATTTCCCTGCCGGGATGAAGCTGGGCGTCTCCTATCATTACTGCCCGCTGGAAACACTGGCCGACAAGCCGCTCTTCAACACCGTGCTGGAGGGCCTCCGGTTCTGCCAGAAGACCAGAGACAGCGAGGCCCAGCACATCGCCGGTCTCAACGACCAGATCGCCGCACAGCAGCAGGCCATTGCCGCGCTGCAGCAGCAGATCAGCGAACTGCACCAGAAGAACGCCGAGGCGGAAGCCCGCCGTCAGGCCTACGAGACTTCGCTGGAAGGCGTCCTGAACAGCAGCAGCTGGAAGCTGACACGGCCCCTGCGCCGCCTGCTGGGGCTGTTCCGCCACTGAGCCGGGAGGGACGCGCATGTACAACAGTTACACTTCCCTGCAGCGGGAACAGCTGGCAAAGCAGACCTACACCGACACCCAGAGCACCTATCTGCTCGTCTATGCGCCGCTGCGCAGCCGCGTTCTGGCGCAGGCTCTGCAGGACCAGCTCCACCGCAAATTCCGTCTGGTGGACCATCTGGCCGGAGAGCTGACCGACGCGGTGGCCGGTGTGCTCCTTGTCAGCGAGGACGTTGCCTGCCTCTCCACCACCCTGACCTATTTCGCCCAGGCCCTGCGGGACGGCGCAGACTACGCCGTCTGCAACGCGGTCTTCGGCTTTTCGGGGCAGACGGCCCTCTACCAGAGCCATGGGCATCTGGCCGAGAACAAGTTCGCCCTCGTCAGCCGCGGCCTGCTGGCCCGCTGCCGCGCAGCCGCGCGGGACCCCGAAAGCGTCACTGAACTGCTGGCTCTGTCCGCGCAGCTCTGCCAGGCCCCGGTCTGCATCCCGCAGGCCCTGCTCCACTACGAGCGGGACATCTGCGCCGAGGATGCCTATTCCGCCTCTGGCAAGCGGGCCTTCGTCATGAGCCATGTGCTGGACATGACCGGTGCTCCCATCGTGCTGGTCAGCGCCGTGCCGGTGCTCCGCAGCATGGGCTATGAGGTCGTGGTCCTCGGCCCGGACGATTCCGGCTCGCTCCAGCTCTTCGTGGATGCCGGAGCCGCCGTCATCACCCGCGCGGGCTGCACCTCCTCGAACACCCTCTGGGGGCTGGCGCTCTGCGCCGACTTCGTGCTGGCCAACACCGTGGTCGAGGCCCGCGTTATCCGCGCCCTGAGCAACGCGCCGGTTCCGGTGCTCTGGTGGCTCCACGATGCCTTTGCGGGCTACCCCCACATCGCGCACCAGATCCCCAAGCACATTGCGCCCAATGTGCAGCTCTACTCGGTCGGCAAACACGCTGCCGCCGCCATGCACTCGGTCCGCCCCCAGTTCGACATCCGCCCCCTCATCTACGGCCTGCCGGACTATGCCGCTGAGGATTTCCCCCGCTGCGATTTGGGTTACCCCGCCGACAAGCCCCTCTTCGCCACGGTCGGCTCGTTCGAGCGCCGGAAGGGGCAGGACATCTTCTGCAAGGCCATCCGCCTGCTGCCCGACGCCGTGCGGGAAAAAGCAACCTTCCTCTTCGTGGGCAAAGCTGCCGACCAGGAGATGATGGACGCCGTCCGCACCCTGACCACCGAACACCCGGCCAACATCTTCTACTGCAAGCGGCTCAGCCGGGATGAGATCAAGAACCTGATGGAGCAGTGCACCTGCCTCGTCTGCGCCTCCCGCGACGACCCGATGCCCACCTTCGTCACCGAGGGCCTCATCTTCGGAAAACCCTCCATCGTGTCGGAACACACCGGCACCGCCGGTCTCATCACCGAAGGGGTGGATGGTTTCACCTACCCGGACGACGACCCGGAAAAGCTGGCCTCCATTCTGGAGTGGGCCATCCTCCACCCGGAGAAGCTCGCCGCTATGCGGGCCGACTGCCGCAGGCTCTACGAAGCGCACTATTCCAAGCAGTCCTTCGCCGACACTCTCACCGCTGCGGTGAAAGAGCTGACCGAAGGGCATTAACGTTTTATTTGTGATTCACTTTTCCTTCGTACAACCTCTCCGTCATTGCTTCGCAATGCCACCTCCCCTTGTAGGGGAGGCACTGGCGAATCGGTGATGGTCGTTCTGGACGAGTCAAGTTTTTGCTTTCGGAAACGACCGGGCTCCGCTTTTGAGATTCACAGCAGCAATACAAATGCTGCTGCCAATGCGGACAGGGCCCGCCGCCTTGCGCCTGATCGGGCCCAAGCGAACAGCAGGGCCTGCCCGGCCTGCCAAGGGCTCCCCTACCAGGGGAGCTGTCGAGCGTGAGCGAGACTGAGAGGTTGTACGGAGGATTTTTTATCACTTCGCTCAAATTGACGAGAAAAATTTCGTACAAGTTCACAAACCGCTCCGGCTGCTGTGGTATACTGCAACCAACGATCTCGAAAGGAGCCTTCTCTGATGGATCAGTCCACCCCGCAGCAGCCGTCCCGCAAAAAAACGATCCTCTCGCTCACCGTTCTGGTGGTGCTCACCGGCATCGTCTTCTGGATCTTCCAGCGCCACTGGGCCGAGATCTCTGCCGCGCTGGCACAGCTGCGCTTCTGGCAGGTACTGCTCGTACTGGCCGTGGGCCTGACCTACCCGGTGCTGGAAGGTCTGGTCAGCTGGGTCATCATCCGCAGCCGGATGCCCGGCTTCACCGTGCGGCAGGCGCTGGAATCGTCGTTCATGGGCACCTTCGGCAACGTCATCTGTCTGGGTGCCGGTGCCATGCCGATGCAGTCCTACTACCTCTACCGCAGCGGCCTGCCGCTTGGCCCCGGCGTGGGCCTGATGACCCTGCAATACGTCTTCCACAAGACCACCGTTCTGCTTTACGCCACCGTGATGCTGTTGCTGCAGCACCGGTGGCTCGCCGCCAACACCTCCGGCGTAATGAACTACCTGCCCATGGCCTATGCTGTGGTGGCCGCCATCATCGTGGCGCTGGTGCTGGTCTGCGTATCGCCCCTCATCCAGCGGCTGGCTCGCTGGGCGTTGGGCTGCCTGCCCAGGACTGACTCCTGGCAGACCCGCCGGGAAAAATGGCTGGAGCAGCTGGACACCCTCGGCACCGAGAGCCGCCACCTCCTCGCCGACAAGGGCCGCTGCGTCCAGATCTTCGCGCTGCACACTCTCAAGCTCTTTCTGATGTACACCCTGCCCTATCTCTGCATCCGGTTCATGGGCCTGCCCTGCGGCCTCAGCTTCTGGCAGGTGCAGCTGCTCGCCAGCCTGATGCTCTTCCTCTCCAATGCCCTGCCCAACGTGGCCGGTATGGGTTCCATCGAGACGGCTTTTCTCCTCGTCTTCGGCTCCTTCATGACCCGCGGCGAGGCCATGAGCACCCTGATGCTCTTCCGCATCGCCAGCTACTACTTCGTCTTCGGCTTTTCCGCCGTGGCCTCCCTCTTCGCCCAGAAGCATCTGGACCAGATGGACGCACAGAAATAGACCGTTACAAACAAAAATCGGGGCACACAGGTGGTCAAGCTGTGTGTCCCGTTTTTGTTTTCTGTTTTCGCAAAGGCCGCTGTACCAGAGCCGCCTTTGCCGCGCAGGAGGGGCGGAGCAAACCAGAATGCCGCACCCTGCCAAAAGAAAAAGAGAGTATGGAATGGAGGAATCGGAACCCTTTGCAGAGGGTTTTGCAGCCTTGGTTAGATTTAACTAACCTTGCCGTGACAACAGGATACCATAGTTTGTCATGCCTGTCAAGCCCCGATTTGAAATTTTTTTGCGGAAAAAGCTTTTTCTCCAAAAATTGGACACTTGCACTAAGAAACCTTTCCCGCCTTTGTGTAAAATCCATCCGTTCCCTCTTGCTTTTTGCAAAAAACACTGATATTATATTCTTGAGGCTGCTGGGTGTCTGCATCTGCCTGCGCCTTGCAGCTCATTCGTACGCCCCCAGAAGACCGCCGAGAAGCGGTTTTTCAAAGGCTCATTAGTTAGATTATGCTAACCATTGAGGAAATGGTAAAGAGCAAGGAGGTTCCAATGATCGATTTTGAACAGTGGGAAGGCTTTGAGGGCCGCATCTGGAAAGAGGAAGTCAACGTCCGCGACTTCATCCAGAAGAACTATACCCCATACGACGGCGACGAGTCGTTCCTGGCCGGCCCCACCGAGGCGACCAACCAGCTGTGGGGAGCTTTGCAGAAGCTCCAGAAGGAAGAGCGCGCCAAAGGCGGCGTGCTGGATATGGAGACGGAGGTCGTCAGCAGCCTGACTTCTTACGGCCCCGGCTACATCGACGAATCACTGAAGGATCTGGAGCAGATCGTCGGTCTGCAGACTGATAAGCCCCTCAAGCGCGCCTTCATGCCCTACGGCGGCATCAAGATGGCAGAGCAGGCCTGCACCACCTACGGCTACCAGCCCAGCGAAGAGCTGCACAAGATCTTCACCGACTACACCCGCACCCACAATCAGGCCGTCTTCGACGCTTACACTCCCGAAATGAAGAAGGCCCGTCACACCCATATCATCACCGGCCTGCCCGACACCTACGGCCGCGGCCGCATCGTCGGCGACTACCGCCGCGTGGCACTGTACGGCATCGACGCGCTGATCCGGTTCAAGCAGGAAGACCTCGCCAACTGCGGCGACGGCACCATGACCGACGACGTCATCCGCCTGCGCGAGGAGATCGCCCGCCAGATCAGCGCCCTCAAGGGCATGAAGAAGATGGCCGAGGCCTATGGCTACGACATCTCTCAGCCCGCAAAGAACGCCAAGGAAGCCTGCCAGTGGCTCTACTTCGGCTACCTGGCCGCCATCAAGACCCAGAACGGCGCTGCCATGAGCGTGGGCCGCATCTCCACCTTCCTGGATATCTACATCCAGCGCGACCTCGACCAGGGCATCCTGACCGAGAGCGAGGCCCAGGAGCTGATCGACCACATGGTCATGAAGTTCCGCATGGTCAAGTTCGCCCGCATCCCCAGCTACAACCAGCTGTTCTCCGGCGACCCCGTCTGGGCAACGCTGGAAGTGGGCGGCATCGGCATGGACGGCCGCAGCATGGTCACCAAGAACTGCTACCGCTTCCTCCACACGCTGGAGAACATGGGCCCTGCCCCGGAGCCGAACCTGACCGTTCTCTACTCCTCTGCCCTGCCCGAAGCCTTCAAGAAGTACGCCGCCAAGGTCTCCATCGACACCAGCTCCGTCCAGTATGAGAACGACGATGTGATGAAGCCCGTCTGGGGCGACGACTACTCCATCTGCTGCTGCGTGTCTGCCACCCAGACCGGCAAGGAGATGCAGTTCTTCGGTGCCCGCGCAAACCTGGCCAAGTGCCTGCTGTACGCCATCAACGGCGGCGTGGACGAGAAGAGCCACGAGCAGTGCGGCCCCAACTACGCCCCCATCACCAGCGAGTACCTGAACTATGACGAAGTTCTGCCCAAGTACGTCCAGATGCTGGACTGGCTGGCCGGTCTGTACGTCAATGTGCTGAACCTCATCCAGTATATGCACGACAAGTACTACTACGAAGAGGCTGAGATGGCCCTCATCGACACCGATGTCCGCCGCACCTTCGCCACCGGCATCGCAGGCTTCTCCCACGTCATCGACTCCCTGAGCGCCATCAAGTACGCCAAGGTCAAGGCTCTGCGCGACGAGACCGGCCTTGCCACCGGCTTTGAGATCGAGGGCGACTTCCCGAAATACGGCAACGACGACGACCGTGCCGACGAGATCGGCGTCTGGCTGCTGAAGACCTTCCTGGAGATGATCAAGAAGCGCCACACTTACCGCAACTCCGAGGCGACCACGTCCATCCTGACCATCACGTCCAACGTCGTCTACGGCAAGTACACCGGCGCTCTGCCCGATGGCCGCGCCGCCTTCACCCCGTTTGCCCCCGGCGCGAACCCCAGCTACGGTGCCGAGCAGAACGGCCTGCTGGCCTCTCTGAACTCCGTGGCCAAGCTGCCCTATCACTGGGCACTGGACGGCATCTCCAACACCCAGACCATCAACCCCGACGCGCTGGGCCACAGCGAGGGCGAGCGCACCGAGAATCTGGTCCAGGTCATGGACGGCTACTTCGACCAGGGTGCCCACCACCTGAACGTCAACGTCTTCGGCAAGGAGAAGCTGCTGGACGCCATGGAGCACCCGGAAAAGGAAGAGTACGCCAACTTCACCATCCGCGTCTCCGGCTACGCGGTCAAGTTCATCGACCTGACCCGCGAGCAGCAGATGGACGTCATCTCCCGCACCTGCCATGCAGCCCTGTAACCCCATCGGGTACGTCCACTCGCTGGAGAGCTTCGGCTCCGTGGACGGGCCCGGCGTCCGGTTCGTGGTCTTTCTGCAGGGCTGCGCGCTGCGCTGCAAATACTGCCACAACCCGGAGACCTGGGCCGACGGCGGCGAGGCGTGGACCCCGGAACAGCTGTTCCAGCGGGTCTACCGCTACCGCAATTACTGGGGCAAAAAGGGCGGCATCACCGTCAGCGGCGGCGAACCGCTGCGGCAGATGGACTTCGTGACCCGCTTGTTCCAGCTGGCCCGCGCCAAAGGCGTGCACACCGCGCTGGATACCGCCGGGGAGCCGTTCCGGCAGGACCCGGAGTATCTCGCCCGTTTCGACGCGCTCATGCAGTCCACCAGCCTGGTCATCCTGGACCTGAAAGAGATCGACCCCGAAAAGCACCGCCAACTCACCGGCAGGGACAACGCCAACATCCTTGCCATGGCCCGGCACATCTCCGACCTGGGCGTCCCGCTCTGGATCCGGCACGTGCTGGTGCCCGGCCTGACCGACGACGAAGAGGGTCTGCGCAGGACCGCAGACTTCATCCGTTCGCTGAAGACCGTGCAGCGGGTAGAGGTGCTGCCCTATCACACACTGGGGCTGTTCAAGTGGCAGAAGCTGAACATCCCCTACCCCCTGCCCGACGCGGTTCCGCCCACTGCGGAACAGGTCCGCCGGGCTGAGGACCTGCTGGAGGTCCGGAGATACCCCGGCTGACGGTCCTCTCTGAATCAAACCACCCCCGCCCTTCAGCGCGTTGCAGCGCTCTGAGAGGCGGGGGTGTTGTTTTTCCGGCCTTTTCCGCACACCAAAACAGCCACCGCACCAAACGTGCAGTGGCTGTTCGTGTTTCAGTCTGCGGCTTCGCTTTCCGCAGCCTCATATTCTGCAAAGCTGTCGTTTTCTTCCTCCAGCAGTGCGGTGGCTTCGGTCTGTTGGGCCATCCGATCCGCAGACCAGTCCAGTTGGACTTCGCCGTTCAGCGTCAGGGTGTAGCTGCACCCCGGCTTCACGCTCCCGCTGTTCAGGTCTTCTTCCGCGTTCCCTGCGGTGCCGTCGTAGAAGAAGGTCACAGAAGCAGGCCGGGCCGCCTGTTTCTGGATGATGTCGGTCAGCTTCCGGCAGTCCATGGCAAACGCTGCCTTCTTCTCATAGGGGCCGAACAGTTCGATGTTCAGCTGCAATGTGCCAAGGCCGCTGTTGAGTTCCGCTGCGGCAGCGTCCACCGTCTCGGCATCGCCGTAGTAGTTTTGCAGCCAGGCGGAAAGGTTCCGCAGTTCGATCTCCGGGGCTTCTTCACCGATGGCATGGTACAGCCCCTCTTCGTATTCAGCGGTGATTCTGGCCACCCGCATTTCGTTTTCGGGGCCGAATCGGTCCAGCATCATGGGCAGTGCCCCCACGCACAGGCAGACGCCCATCAGCAGCAGGCAGTAGAAGACGGACAGGAAATCGTACTTCCACTTTTCCGGCTTCGCTGCAAAGTAGAGCACCTCGCCGCCCAGCAGGCAGAGCCCTGCCGCCGGGGCGATCTTGAGGGCCAGCTCCCAGTTGAACTGCGGCACGAAATAATAGCAGAGGAAGAACACGCCCACCGCCATCAGTCCGAAGCCCAGCGTCAGGCTGCCCACCCGGCGCACCGGAACTTTCTCGGTCTTATTCGATTCCATCGTTGCCCTCCGTGGTGTCGCCGGTCTCCATCTCCCCGGCAGCCGCTTCGTCGTCCTCTGCGCTCCTGCGGTTGATGCTGTTCAGGATGGCCTGCACGTTCACCTTTTTGGGGGCAGGCTGGTATTCGGTGAAGTCTTCTTCTGCCGGTTCGGTCTTCGGGGCGCTCTTTTTTGCGGTCCTGGGGCCTTTGACCAGCCAGATGCCGCAGACGATGAGCACGACGCAGACCAGAACTTCCGGCAGCTGATCCATCACCAGATAGAGCGCCCGGAAGATCGGGCTCTCCTTGCCCCAGCGCCAGAGCAGGTCGCCAAGGGTGTTCATGAGGATGTTCTGGTAGGCCACCATGCCACCGAATGCGATGAGCAGCCAGCCCAGCAGCTTGTGCCGCTCGGCCATCAGCTGTTCCAGCCGCCGGTCCCTCATGTCAAAGTGGATGAGATAATCGTCCGCCGGTGCGGCGTCCAGGCCGATCTGCGCCCGCAGATTGAAGGTGTCGAAAAAGCTGTACATATAAAGAATGGGTGCGCCGATATAAAAGATCGCGATCTGCGTCCAGGCCCCCAGGAAGGTGGACAGGCAGAACATCGTGATGAGCGACAGGCCGCGCTTCATATAGCCCTGATACATCTCACCTGCGCCCGGAATCAGCGCAAACAGCAGGGTCAGAATTCCGTTTTTCTTCATAAGTGGATTCCCTCATTTCTCAAGTATTTGGGGTCGTGCGGGGGCTGTTCGTTACGCCATCCAGCAGTTTTTGCAGCGGTCTGGGGAGCTTGCCCGCGCTCTCGCGGTCGGCCCTCGTTTCCACCGGCTTGCCGAGCGGTTCCGGCTTCTGCGGCTCCGGTTCGGCATCCTGGCTCTGGGCAGGAGGAAGGACGGTGTTCAGCTCACTTCCCAGCCGGGTGATCCGCCCCAGGGTCCCGGCTTTCCACATCGACAGGGCCAGCACCGCCGCCACGCTGGCCACGGCCACCCGGCCATAGGTGTTCTGCATCAGCCGCACCCAGATGGTGCTCATCACGGTGCCGCGCATCGACCGGGGCGGTGTTTCCAGCGCATCGGCTGTCAGCAGAGCCGTATAGCGGTCCATGCAGGCATCGCAGTAGGACAAATGCTCTGCCGTCTCCAGCCTCCCCAATTCATCCAGCTGCCCCGCCGTCAGGGCGCGGAGGCCCTCGTCCGTCAGGCAGCCATCATCCCGAAACCATTCCATCTTCACTCCTCCTTTCCTGGCGGATCGTTTCCGCCAGCATCTTCTTTGCCCGGTAGACCTGTGCTTCCACCGTCTTTTGCGGCCGCCCGCAGAGGGCAGCGGCTTCGGCAGCGGTGTGCTGTTCCAGCAGCATCAGGCGGCAGGGCGTCTTGTAGGGTTCCCGCAGGTTCAGGATCATGTCGGTCAGCCGCGCCTCGCCCAGCTCCTCCAGCACCCGCTGTTCCGGCTCATCACCGGGCGGGGCACCTTCCAGCGCCAGCACATCGTCGCCGGGGGTATTCACCCGCCGCACCCACGCGCTGCGCAGATGATCCTTCGCCTTGTTGGAGGCAATGCGCGCCAGCCATTGCTTTTCGTAGCCGGGCGGGCAGCGGTCGATGGCCCGCCACGCCGCCAGGAACGTTTCCTGGGCCAGGTCCTGCGCATCGCCTGCATCCGGCACGAGCTGGTGGCAGACGGTGTAGACGAGCCCCTGATACTTCTGCACCAGCGCGCTGAATTCCAGTGTGGTCAACGGTCCGCAGGACCTCCTTTCTGCAATGTCCGGGGCGGTTTTGCTGCCCCTCTGTCTCTTCATACGAAACAGGCCGAACGTTTCCTGCAAAAGATCCAAAAATTTTTCTGCCTGCCGCCCTACTGGCAAAGCAGGAAGCGTTCTGTTATAATGATACTATCACAAAAACCGCTGGAGGAAAAGCCCATGGCCTCAAATACGAAGCAGGCGTTGCTGCAAGCGCTTTCCGCCGCCGAAGGCGGCTACATCTCCGGCCAGCGGCTGGCCGAGACGCTCGGCGTGAGCCGCGCCGCCGTCCACAAGGCGGCTGCCGCCCTCACCGCACAGGGT
>ERZ791773.345-NODE-345-length-20895-cov-14.088532_pt1 | contig 20895 bp, 14 predicted proteins | sample MGYA00509948_ERZ791773 | MGnify/ENA primary metagenome ERZ791773 (study PRJEB30046, sample SAMN00791987) | human gut metagenome | study: EMG produced TPA metagenomics assembly of the A metagenome-wide association study of gut microbiota in type 2... | reverse complement strand
GATGCCGATTGGATTTTTGGGAGGGATGCAGGAAAAAGTGCTTCTCAGCCGCAAGTGATTGACGTAGAGATGACTTAGTACCGATTGATCATCTGTGCTTCCGCTTCCTCGCGGGTGATCTCACCATTGTTGCACTTGGACATGAGCTGAACATCATGGTCGTTGAGTTTGTACAGGCGCAGGATGAGCAGCGTGCCGATCCCCCCAATGATGCTGCCAAGGCAGCTGAAGGTCCACAATTTATCGGCAAATCCTGCCGCCTGAATGACGCCCTCACCTTCTTTGAAACCGATCAGAGTCAGGGCAAAAACGCTGACGGCGGTTGCGATCGCACCGTTCAGTTTGGTAAAGAACGTCTGCGCCGCAAAAGTAACGCCACGCATTTTCAGCCCGGTTTTGTACTGCCCGTACTCATAACAATCGGGGGTGAATTGGTATTGCAGGATCGCGGCGATGCCCAGAGGAAATCCACCCAGTGCGTTTAGGATCACATAGACCATCATGTTCTCATATCCGGCTATGTAGCGAACGATGCCCAAAATCAAAGCAAACATATAGGAGAAATAGAAAATTTTGAATTTGTCATATTTCTTGCATAGTTGTACAGCAATCGCCGCACCGATCAGTGTCGGAACGATCACCGCCATCGAGACAAAGGAAGCAATTTCTTCGCCGCCGAGGCAATACCGGGCAATGTATAACCCCCAGGTGGCACCAATATTGAGCAGACTGCTGATAAGAGGAGCAGCAAAGAAAATCAACAGGTATTTATTGGAACGCAGGCATTCGACCATATCGCGCAGCGTATAGTTTTCCTCGGCTCCTCCATCCCGTGCTTTTTCTCTTTCGATCACGCGCTCTTTTGCAAACAGACACACCGGGATCATCATGGCAGCGGACAAAATGGACAACACGATCACAGTCGTAGCCCAGCCGCCCAAACTCTGTCGGACCAGCGGCAAAAGGATGCCGGTCACAATGCCGGCAAAAATTGCAAAAATTCTTCCGATGCTGTTCAGGGACACGCGCTCTTTCTGGTCAAGCGTCATTGTAGTGACAATGCCAAAAATCGGCACATCGCAAAGCGTATAGGCTGTATCCCACAGCATATAGGCAAGGGTCGCCCAGATGACCTTGGCCACCAACGGGATGCCCGTAGGGATCACGAAAAGAAGAATGGTAGAGACCGGGATCGCGATGACAGACATTCGGAGCCAGGGGAGAAATTTTCCTTTCTTAAAATGCACCTTATCCATGATCATGCCGAAGATGGGATCGTTGATGGCATCCCATACTTTTGTGATCAGTGCCACGACCGCAACCCAAGCCGCCGTGATGCCGACATCCGTGAAATAAGTGGTCATGTATCCAATCAGGCCGTAGAATACGTTCTGGCCCATAAAATACATACCGTAGCTGAATTTTTCCCTTTTGGTAACAGTGTTTTCCATTATGTTATCCTTCCTTTCCGTGTGTTGGAAAATGGGGCGTTCCATCGCGGTGCCGCCCGCTGATCTGACGTTTTTGCCCGGAATTACTGCTTTACATCGCAATCAAACGTATAGGGACCACTTCCGATCTTGTACGAACTTCCGTCTGGCAGGTTTACCACTGCCGTAGTGTTGCAGGGGATATCCACTTCTATATCTTCATGGTCTGTATTGACTGTTTGCTTTAAGTCTTGTAAGCTCCATAATGGTCTCCTGCGCTTGTAGAAATTAGCGTTCCTTCGTCGGGAACGTGTTCCTGAAACGTTCAAAATTCTTCCAGCAATACGTTGAGACGTTGTGCTTGCTCCGCGCTCACCCCGCCCGCGAAAGCTTCTGCGGCCTGCCGCAGCGTAAGCCCATACGCAAGATCCGGGATCATATCCACCTCCATCATATTGGAAAGGAACGCCCTGATCGCCGGCTCAGCCAACAAGTCTTCCAGCGTGGAGTCTACGCTGTAGCTTTTTTTCAAGGGGCTTGCGGCCTTGTAGGTGACCGTATATTGCCCGGCCTTTACGCAGCAGATCCCGTTTTCCACCGTTTCAAACAAAGGGTTATCCGTATCGTGGTATACGGAGTCTGGCGCATACGGAAGGATCACCTGCGCCTTTGCACCGAACGGAACGGTGATGGTGACTGTGATTTGGTCGCCGTTTTCGATCTGCCACCCACAGCGATAGCACCCGCTGGCCGAATCGTAAACCGCGCTTGCCGAGCCCAACTTGTGATCCACCTTGGGGCTGATGCGCATCATCTTGCCGCCCGGGCCTTGCTCCGTCACATCGATCCCGGCTACATGGCGGAAGATCCACTCCAATACAGCGCCATAGGAATAATGATTCAGGCTGTTCATCCCGGTGCTGGAAATGCGACCGTTTTCATCCAGCGAGTTCCAGCGCTCCCACACCGTTGTGGCCCCCAACTTTACTTCGTGGAGCCAGCCCGGGTACTCCTCGTTCAGGAGCAGCCGATAAGCCAAATCCGTCATGCCATGCTCGGTCAGGACGTTACACAGCAGCGGGGTCCCCACAAAGCCGGTGTTCAGCTTATTTTTGTTGTCCCGAAGGAGTTTTCGGAGCATCTGCTCCGTCAGACGTTCATTGTCCGACAAATGGTATTTCAGTGCAAGGACGAGCCCTGTCTGCGTTTTCACGGCACATCTGCCGGTAGCGGTAAAATATTCTTCCTTCACCACCTGCCACTGGCGGTCGGCGATGGCCTGGTAGTTCTGTCTTGTTTCTTCCAGACCGAGAACTGCGGCCGCTTTGGCAACGATCTGGGCACTTGCCGCATAGTAGATGTCAGCGATGTAGGCTTCGTCCGTCGCCCCGTAAACGCTGTTTGCAACGGCCCCGGCACGGTCAAGCGCCAGCCAGTCTCCGTAATGAAAAACCTGTCTCCATCCATGGTGATTGCCGTCGATCTTGCGGATATAATCGACCCATGCTTTCATGCTCTCGATCTGGTTTTCAAGGATCGTTTTGTCACCGCTGAACAAATATACATTCCACGGAATGATACACGCAGCATCGCCCCATGCGCAGGAACACTTGCTCGGTCCGAATGTGGGGACGACCTCGGGGACCATACCGCCAGCCAAGAGCTGTTCCTGATACAGATCGTATAAATATTTCCGATAGAAGGCAAACGAATCGGCCAGATAGCTTGCCGTTGCGGAAAAGACCTGCGTATCGCCGGTCCAGCCCATTCGCTCATCGCGTTGCGGGCAATCGGTTGGCACATCGAGAAAGTTTCCCCTCATGCCCCATTCTACATTAGAGATCAGTTGATTTACCAGCGCATTGCCCGTTTTCACGTTGCCGATGCTCTCGTAATCGCTGTGCAGCACGATGGCTGTAAAATCCTCGCATGACAGGTTGGAAACACCGCTGACCTTTACATAACGGTAGCCGTAGTATGTAAAATGGGGAACAATGGTTTTTTCTTTTCCATCTGAGACATAGATATATTCCGAAAGTGCCGTTCTCAGGTTTTCGTTATAGAAACACCCATCTTGAAGCACCTCGCCGGTTTGAATGCGAATCGTTGTCCCCGCCGGTTCCCGCACACGCAGTTGGAAAATTCCTGTGATTTCCTGCCCCAAATCGAATACTTCTTCACCGCGCGGCGTATGGATCAACGCCACCGGCTTCCGCAGCATTTGTGCCTTGACCGGGATAGACAGCCGTTCCATAAGCCGCCCCTTCGGTGCCTGTGCGATCCGTGCGCAGCATTCCGGGGTAGGCGGCAAGGTATCATCCCGCCGTTCGCCGTCATAAATGTTGGAGAACCACAGGTTGCTTCGTTTTACCGACCAAGTCTCATCGGTGCCGACCACCTCGTTTGTGCCATCTTGGTACGCAATGTGAATCTCCGCGATCAGCTTCCATTCACTTCCATAGTATTCTTTCCGCTCAGGATCGCTGAATCCGAACCGCCCTTTGTACCAGCCGTTTCCCAGCAGGATCGACAGCATACCACCTTCTGATACCTGCTCCGTAACATCATAAGTCTGGTACTGAATCCACTGTGCATAATTGTTACAGTACGGCGTTAAATACTCGTCGCCGATTTTGCTCGATACTTTGCTGGTTTCCCCCAGAAAATATGCTTCGTACAATCCCAGACCGCAAATATACAGCCTTGCGCGTGCAACTGCCCGGGTCGGGCTGATCCGCTTGGAAAAAATCGGATGACGTTGCTGGCTGCTGTCACAGGTGATCCACTGGGCTGTCCATGGCTCCTCCATTTTGGCGGTCTCAAAAAACTGCACGTCGGACTCGATCGTTTCTGCGGCATCCGTTGCCACAAGGACTTTCCAGTAATATCTTGTGCAGGGTTGTGGATCAAATTCTACCCTTGCGGCGCGGCTGTCAAGTGCGGCCTCTCCCGTATCGAAGCAAAGCGTGGTAAAGGTCGGCTCTTTGCTGATCACGATCCTTGCGTGGCGCTGTTCCTGCCCTTTGCACCCTTTTACCTTCCACGAAAACACCAGCGGCTTCAGAGCATAGCCTACAGGGTTTGTGATGTGATTGGTTTTTGCCGCATAAATCTCGCCCATACGGTTTTCCTCACTTCTCTGTTATCTGTGCGCTTCCCAAAAGACAACTGCTTCCTGAAGCCAGTTTTTCACTTTGGTTTCTGACCCAATGCCAAAGCCATGCCCCAGACCGTCAATGATTTTGACGCTCACATTTTCTCTGCCCAGTGTTTTTTCCAACGCCGGAAGCTGTGCTTCTACGTTGGAAAAGCCGAACTCATCCTGACGCCCTGCGATGGAAAACACGGCCAAACCTTGATCCTCCGGGAGTGCTTTGATATTCCAATCCAGTCCGTACATAGGAAAAATCGCCTTCGGCCTTGGCAGGTGATGATTGTGGCAGCAATCGGCATAGCTTGCAAAAGAATAGGCTGTCGTCATAAGTCCCCCGGCCGAGAACCCGAAGATGGCATAATCATCCATACGGATCGCAAGTTCCTTTTGATGGTTCGTCAGATAACGGATCGCCTGTGTCAGTTCCTTAGCAGCTGCCTGCCCCTGCTTCAACGGCTCTGTTTCGCCCAGTTGCTTGCCGATCGGATAGCTGAGGACAAAGACGGAATATCCCATTTTATGCAGTTCCATCGCGATGGGGTATCCCTCGCAATCCGTCACATTAGAAATGAAACCGCCCCCGGGAACCACAATGGCAAGTGGCTTGCCCGGCTGCCCGTAGTAAAACATTCCCGTCAGATGGCTTCGATAGGGATGGTCCTTCATGGCTTCCTGCGGGTACAGGCCGGACACCAATTTGGCTTGTCCCTTCTCCACAAGGCCCGTCAGATAATTGAACGCATCCAGCGAGGTGTCGGTCTGTTCCGCACGGCCCTGTGCCTGCATGAAATCCTTGTACTTTGCAGGGGCAATGGCTTTTAGCGCGTTATCCTCCAGATTGAAGAACATATGATAAAAGCCGCCAAAGATTGGATGCTGCATAAAAAAACCGACCTTGTCCTCCTTGGTTGCCGGTCGGAAGTGGCCGCTTCCATCATAATAACAGCTTTCCTTTATCTTGGGGAAGCCGCATAAGCCGAAAAGTGCCGGCAGAAACACCGCCTTTTTTTGATACACATACCAAATCGCGCCTGCCACACAGAACAAAAGAGCGGCCAATGCCCCACAAACGATTTTCATACCCGTTTCGTCCTCCCTTTTACGAATATCTTACGGGAAATCTGCTTTACCCCAACGGGAACCAAAGAGCGTGCCGTCCATGGTCAGTCATCGGTTTTGATGCCGACTTTTTACGCTGTTGGGTTGGTTCTCGCCATTATTATAGCACGCTCCACGTGCTGCCACCACACGGAAACAACTAATCCTGTATGATTTCAACGGCTTTCTCCGCAGTTCCGGGAAAGCGGAGTACATCCCGCAAGGGAATGCTCAGGTTTGATAAAGAAGTGAAAATATTGTTTACATGGATTGCCATTCCTACTATTTCGTAAATATAAAGATACTCTACGATGCGTAGGTTGTCTAACGCTAAAAAAATGTTATCGTAAAATACAGAAAGGAGAGATTTAAGAAATGAATAATTATATTACTGGTGCTGCAATCAGGGCACTGCGCGAGAAGAAGCGACTGACACAACATCAGCTGGCAGAGAAACTTTGTGTCAGCGACAAGGCTATCTCAAAATGGGAAACAGGAAAAGGATTTCCTGATATTTCATTGATTGAACCTTTAACTAACATACTACAGGTTTCTCTTCCGGAACTGTTGTCCGGAGAACAAATCATCAATACCAATCGCTCAGCAAATATTTTGAAATCCAATCTTTATGTCTGTCCTATTTGCGGAAATATTTTTCACTCTACTGGACCAGCCATGATTTCGTGTTGTGGCGTTACACTGCCGGCTTTAGAGGCAGAGCAGGCCGACGAGGAACATGAAATAAAATGCGAAAAAATCGAAGATGAATTTTTCATATCCATACAGCACCCAATGACCAAAGAACATTATATTTCGTTTGTGGCATACTGCACCGGAGAAAGATTTGAGTCTGTAAAGCTCTACCCGGAAAGCAGTATCGAAGTGCGCTTTTTCAGCAGGGGACATGGAACACTGTATTGGTATTGTAATCATCATGGACTGTTTAAGAAACGAATTTAGGAGAAAACGATGAAGGTAACCGTATTTAACGGAAGTCCCGCCGGATGCAATAGTGCAACCAATGTCATTGCCGGCGCCTTTTTGAAAGGAGCAATATCAGCCGGAGCAGAAGCGGAAGATATATTTTTAAGCGACTATCATATTACGATGCGTGGCTCTGGGCGCACCCGCCGGTGTATGCCATAGCAAACGGTGGTCTTGGCGCGATCCGCGCCAAGACCACCGTTTTTATAGTTTCAAAATGCAACAGGAGGCACCCGTTTCGGGTGCCTCCTGTCAGACTGTCGAAAAACCTTTTTTGGCTTTATGCAACATTTGCGGCCTATCGGTTTGTTTGTAGGGAACGGTCTTGACCGTTCCGTGCTGCCTTACCAAAAGCACGACGTAACGAGAAAACCGCGCGCCGTTCGGCGCGATTTTATGCGCTGCGCGCGGCCAGATGTGCGGATGGGTCACTGCGCCCGCAGGCGCGTTTCGGAGCGCAACCGCCGCATAGCGGCGGCTCTTAGCGCGGAGATAGACCCATCCCTACAAATCTTCCGGTAACAGGCTTTTTCTACAAGCTGACAGGAGGCACCCATTTCGGGTGCCTCCTGTTGTGTCAAGAAGGAAAACGCGGCCCTTTATTGACCCAGATAATCGTACAGGTACGCCTCCATCTTGGGGGTCCACCAGTTCAGGTAGCCCGCCTGCGTGGGATGGATGCCGTCGAACATATAGAGCTTGTAATCTTCCTCAGAAACTTGATTCATCTCGGCATCATTCCACAGGTCGATGACCCCGATCTCATACTTTTCCTGCAACTTCAGCAGCTGCTCCACCATCTTGCCGTAGGCGGGGCTGTCGTACTGGGTGCCCGTATAGAACACCACCGGGCAATGCCATGTGGTGTCGGCATATACGATGATGTATTCGAGCGCGCCAAGGACGGTTTTGGTGTCAAAGTCCTCCAAATTGCGGGAACTGCTGATTTCCCCCAGCGGGATCGCGTTGCTTGCATCGTTGGTGGAAAGCTGGCAGATGAACGCATCAAACTGTGCGTTGGGGTCGATATTGTGCAGCATCCGCTGGATGTAGGAGGTCTTGTCGTTGTCGGCCAATGTGGTGCCGCCGACAGCCTCTTTGACATAGGTGCAGTTGTTGCGAACGGCAATGTACTCCGCAAAGGAGGTTTCCAGCGAGGCAGCCCCCTCGGTCACCGAGGACCCCAAAAAGCACAGGTTCATACCGCTCAACGGGCTGTTCTCCACCGGCGCCACGTTTTCGGGGCGGTAGATCTCGGCGTTGCCGGGCAAGCCTTTGAGGTACATCGTGTTCAGGAAGCGGAACGGCCCATGGCCCAAAAGACCTTGCAGAGCACCATAAGCCAGCGCTAATAGCAGAACCAGGATCAGAGCAATGATCAAAAGGACTTTTCCTACTTTTTTCATACAAACTATCTTCTTTCTTCACTTGAGTTTCCGGATGTCCCGCGCCGTGTAACAGGGGATCACGAGAGAACTTCAGATACAAAGCCCTTTACTGCGCCAGCAGCAGGTTCATCTGCTGGATCAGCAGCTCGACCTGATCACCGGGGATCACGCTGACCAGAGATTTCAGCGGCATTTCCATGATCATCTTTTTCATCATGTTCATCGACCCTTCATCCAACCCGTCGGTACCGGCGCTTTGCGCAAGCGGGGCCAACAACTGCATGATGGTCGGCGCGGTCTTGGGGCAGGTCAGCAACTCGCCTAGTGTGGTGGTCAGTGTTACGACAAAGGGGAGTTGTTTTTCGGTGGTAAAGGACAACTCGGCCGTCAGGCGGATGTCGTCGCTGGCGCGACCCACCATGACCTCATACACACCGCTGGGGGCAAACCAGTCGTGCAGGCGTTCCTCATAGTAGCTCAAGTCGCGTGCCGCCAGCGTCAGGGTCACCGTCTTGCACTCGCCCGGTTCCAGCAGTACCTTGGCAAAGCCGCGCAGCTCTTTGCTGGGACGCTCCGGTGTGCCGTTTTTGTCGCGGATGTAAAGCTGGACGACCTCGCGCCCGGCCACCTTGCCGGTGTTGGTCACATCCACACTGACGGTGACAGTCTGGCCATCCTGCAATGCGGGCGCGGAAAGCTGCAAATTGCTGTAAGCGAACTCGGTGTAGGACAAGCCGTGACCGAACGCAAAGCGGACAGGGACCTGCTTGGTATCGTAGTAGCGGTAGCCGACAAAGACACCCTCGCCATAGGCAACACGCTCGTCATTGCCCGGAAAGTGCAAATAGCTGGGGTTGTCCTGCAAACGGAGCGGGAAGGTCTCAGCCAGATGTCCGCTGGGGTTGGTCTCGCCGTACAGCAGTTGGTCGGCGGCCTCACCGACGCCCTCGCCGCCGAGATACAGTTCCAGAATGGCCGAGACGCGGTCGGCCCACGGCAGCTCGACCGCGCTGCCGTTGTGCAGGACCACGACCACATGGGGCTGGACCTTTGCGATCTCGTCGATCAGGCGATTCTGGCAGGCGGGCAGCTCCATCGAAGTGCGGTCATACCCTTCAGACTCAAACGATTCGGGCAAACCGGCAAAGACAACGGCGACATCGGCGTTTTGTGCCGCCTGAATGGCCTCGGCCAACTCTGCGTCGGTCATCTCGTCCCGCATCGCCGAGAAGCCCTTGGCGTAGCAGACGTTGCGGCCCTTTTGCTGCGCAACCTCCCACGCGGAGGTCACGCGGCTGGGATGGATGTGGCTGGAGCCGCCGCCCTGATAGCGCGGTGCCGCGGCAAACTCGCCGATGTAGGCGATCTTCTGATCCGTGCCCAGCGGCAAAACACCCTGATTGGTCAGCAGTACCGCGCACTGCGTCTCGACGGCAACGGCCTCGGCGTGGTCTTTGGCTCGGTCGAACACGGTGTCGGGGCGGCGGGCATCCACATAGGAGAACACGACCTTCAGGATGCGCTCCACCGCGCGGTCCAGTACCGCCTCGTCCAGCGAGCCGTTCTGTACGGCCGCGACGATCTTGGCATCGTTGTAACCGTTGGAGGAAGGCATCTCCAGGTCAAGACCCGCTTCCAAGCCTTTCACACGGTCATTGGCGGCACCCCAGTCACTGACGACGTACCCCTCAAAGCCCCATTGGTCCCGCAGGATGTCGGTGAGCAGCATCTTGTTTTCGGAAGCATACACGCCGTTGATCTTGTTGTAGCTGCACATCACCGTTTTGGGCTGGGCGGCCTTGACGGCTTCCTCAAAGGCGGGCAGGTAGATCTCATGCAGCGCACGCTCCGAGAGGTCCGAGGAGATGGTCAGGCGGCGGGTCTCCTGATTGTTGGCGGCAAAGTGCTTGATGGAGGTCCCCACGCCCCGGCTTTGTACGCCGCGAATGTACGCAGCGGACAGCTTACCGGCCAGATACGGGTCCTCAGAAATGTACTCGAAATTGCGGCCGCACAGCGGGCTGCGCTTGATGTTGACGGCGGGTCCCAACAGGATGCTGACATCCTCGGCCTGGCACTCGTCGCCCAAAACCTGACCCATGTGCTCCAAAAGGTCGGGGTCAAAGCTGGAACCGGTGGCGCACCCGGCCGGGAAGCAGACAGCCTCGACGCTGTCGTTCAGGCCGAGGTGGTCCGCTTCACCTGCCTGCTTGCGCAGACCGTGCGGGCCGTCGGTCACCATCACGGCCGGGATGCCCAGCCGCTCGATCCCCTGCGTGTGCCAGAAATCCGAGCCGGAGCAAAGGCTGGCTTTTTCTTCCAATGTCATTTGGCCGATCAATGCTTTCAAATCGCGCTTCATATTCTATTCTCCTTGTCTGTTATTTGGCAACGGCATTGTACCGCGCATTCCTTACTTGCTATTTTACACAGCAAGACGTATAATGACTATATGGTATAAACTATCTCAACACGATTTCAACGAAAAGGTGATTTTTTATGCGGCCCGGTATCTTTGAGGAAAAATCCAACAACCACTTGAAGGAAGTCACGGTCAAGATTCGTGAGCGTTATCGGGCGAGCACCTACGCACAGTTGGAGGAAACGGCAAGTGGAGACTCGAATCGCGTCAAGGAAAAACGCTTTCTGTCGTTCATCGCACTGGGCAACGCCGTGCTGGCCGATGAGTTTCTGGCTCGTGCTTACAACAAGCAGGAATCGTTTCGCTTTGGGGTGATGAGCACCTCGTCGATCCAGCAGGCGCGATACGCCACCGTGGCTTCGGTCACGCTGTTTTGCCGCACGGCCATCGACAACGGCTTGCCGGAGAATCTCGCCTACAGCATCAGCGATTCCTATTTGCTGCACTTAGACGAGACCGAAAGCATTGAGGAGATCCAGTTCTTATCCCTCAGCGCGTTCCGGGAATACTGCCAGGTCATGCAGGACTGGCGGCTGCAATCCTGCCGCAAGGAGATCAAGCAGTGCTGCGAGTATATCCTGATGCACATCCACGAGCCCATCAGCCTGACGGAACTGGCCGAGCTGGTCAATTTTTCTCCCAATCATCTGTCCGCACTGTTTCTTAAGGAAACCAGCTTTCGCCCCACCGAGTACATCCGCGCACAAAAACTGAACTACGCCCGCTATATTTTGGACAACTATTCTCCGACCATCGCCACGCTGGCCAATCTGTTGGCGTTCCCCAGCCCGAGCGCCTTCGCCCGGCAGTTCAAGCAGCAGTACGGCCTGACCCCTACGGAGTATCAGCGACGAAAAGAATGAACAACGTCCCGGCAGTTCAAAGGATGAACTGATATAGTTCCCTTAGAGTAGACATCTAAAGAAGCAAAAATTTTCAGGTCTACACTAAGGGGGCTTTATTATGTCAAGAAGAAGGAACAAGTACTACGACAGGAAGCTAAAGCTGCAAGCAGTGCAGACGTATATACATCTGCTTATTTTGCGTTGCAAAACGCTTGTTGGGGAATGCCCCAAGCCCCTTTGATCTGCATTTTCCAATGCAGGCTGCGCATCCCTACGGGACGCTTTTTTACCCGGTGATATGCTCCGGGTCGTTGAGGACTTGCATGAGGTGAGAAGCAGCTTCTGCAAGAAAATCGTACTTCATCTGTTCGGGAACAGACGTATCCAGAAGCGAAACACCCCACGCTTGCATACGGTCCGCAAGTTCTTTCTGTGCCTGCAATGCCGCTACCTTACGCATATCGAGTGGATGTAACTGATTTCAGTTACATCCACTTTTTTCCTAAATGTATTGACAAGGGTATCGTTTGCGAGTACCAAAACAAGCTCCAGTCCTTCATGGATGAAGCCCAGGGCATTCTGGATCGTGACGCCAATGTCACGAAGGTGGAGAACACCTATCTGCGGCACAAGGTGATGACAGAAGCCGAGGATGAGACTGAACCCATATACCGCTTGGAAGAGTTTTTGTTTCTGCAGCCTCATTCCTTTAACATGACGGTCTTCTCTGATCGGCGTTCGATCATCGTTCTACACCAGAGTTTACCGCACTCGATGATCTCCTCCAGCGTCACGTTATAGTCATTGTGATAATAACGGATAAACTGCATGGCGATGCCGTCCGAAAATGCAGAAACTTCCAGTTCAAGCAGGTGTTTATCACGAATAGAGTCGTCTTTGTTTACTGCCTCGTAAATTCGTCCTTTACAGATGTTGCCCAGATGACGCACAAAATTCGTCACTTCATCTGAGATGAAGATCAACCGGAAGAAGGAATCGTTCTTCTTGATATAGGCATAAATCTCATCAAAGAAAGGTTCAATGTCATGTACATTGGATATGGTTTTGTTCTCAAAGAAGGCTTTCAGTGTTTCGGCTTTAATATCCTCCGCAACGTGCCGCACATCATCATAGTGAGAATAGAAAGTGCTCCGGTTAATGTCCGCTCGCTGCACCAGCTCTGTCACTGTGATCTTGTTAATATTTTTCTTTTCGTAAAGCAGCTCTGCAAAAGTATCTCTTATGAGGTTTCTTGTTTTTACAGATGAAGCGTTCAGGTTCTTTGCCTTCATAAATTTCCTCCTGAATATATCGACTAATATGCGTTGAGTGTGGATATATCAACACTTCGCATAACATCAATGGTTGCTCCATAGTACATTCCTTATTATAATATAGACAGTGTTGTGATTTCAACACTGTTTTGAAAACTTTTCAGAAAGGAATGTATGCCATGAACATTTACAATCTGTTTTACAAGGCTCCCGCACCTGAAGGCATAGAAGAAAGGAACGCCCACATCATTGGCGGAGGAATGGCCGGCCTTGCGGCAGCGGTCTTTCTGATTGATGATGCCGGAATGCCGGGAAAGAACATCACGCTGTATGAAAAACGAAATTCCCTTGGCGGCTGCTGTGACGCTTATTCCGGGGAAGCGGGCTATATCTGCCCCGGTGAGCGTGAACTGGAGCCATTTATGGAGTGCCTTTGGTATCTGTGCAGCAAGATCCCGTCCTTGGAAGATCCATCGATCTCGGTGCTTGATGAATCAGTAAGAGCCAATAAGGATATGCCAATCCATTCCGAAAGCAGACTCCTGTGCAAACAGGGACATATTTACGAAAAGGTGCATGACTACCGCATGAGTCCGGAGCTGCTCCTGAAAATGGAGCACTTCACCAGCATCCCGGAAAAGGATCTGGAGGATATGACGATTGAGGACTATTTCGGAAAGGACAGCGAGTTCTTCCATAGCTCTCTGTGGTGGTGCTATCACTCTATGCTGGCTTTTAAGCCCTATCACAGTGCATTGGAGGCGCAGCGGTATTTCAACCGATTCGGCCTTCTGAACAGGCTCGACTATCTGGAGGGCATTCTGCATACAAAACGCAATGACAAGGATTCTGTGATCAAGCCGATTCATAAATGGTTGGAGGATCAGGGTGTCACCTTCCGTATGGACACTGCAGTCTATGATCTGGAAATGGATGAGGCCTGCAATACGGTTTACGGTATTAAGATCAAGAATCAGGAAACCATTCCTGTAAGAGCTCAGGATTACGTCCTTCTTACCAGCGGCTCCATGATGACAAACGCCTCCTACGGTGATAATATACATATCGCTGAAATTAACCGGGACACGGAAGATATGGGCTTGTTCACGGTATGGAAAAACCTTGCCGCACGGAATAAAAAGTTCGGCAATCCAGATAAGTTCTTAAGCCATATCGACAAGACCAAATGGATGAGTTTTTTCCTCACCGTAGAAGACTATCCCGAATTTTTTGAACGATTGGAGAAGATGACCGGAAGCAAGAGCGGTACGGGCGGCGGAATCACCTTCATGGATTCCGGTTGGGAAATGTCGCTGGTCATTTATGATAGGGACTATTTCCCGGATCAGCGGGAGAAGAACCGTGACGTTCTGTGGGGAGATGGCCTGTTTGGAGAGCGTATTGGCAGCTATATCAAAAAGCCTATGGCGGAGTGCACAGGAAATGAGATCATTGAAGAGATGCTGTACCATTTTGGAATGTTGGATATGAAGGATGAGGTGCTGGCACATTCCCATATCTCTACCTGTATGATGCCCTATATCACCTCGCAGTTCATGCCTCGCAAGGAAAGCGACCGCCCGACGATCATTCCGAAGGACTGCACAAATCTCGCTCTCATTGGACAATATGTCGAGGTTCCCCGTGATGTGGTGTTCACCATTGAAACCTCTGTCCGCACACCGCTGGAGGCAGTTTACATGCTTACGGGTCTGGATAAGGAAATCATCGAGGTGAATCCTGCCAGATATGACCTTCGCTATATCAAAGAAAGAGTCATGAAATTCGGCGGTATGAAGGGTAAGATTACGGAGGAAGACCTTCCGAAGATCAATCCTCTCAAACTGTGGCTTGGGAAGGCAAAGCTGATAAAAGAGCTCTTGAAAAAGGCAAACGAGATTCCGCCTTATTACATCATGTATCCGGGCAGAGATAAGAGCATAGCACTAAAGGATTCTGTTCTGAAACCACAGTTTCCGAAAGACAGTAGATAATCATTCATTACAAACAGGCCGTGAGACGGAAATCAACCATCAAAGCGGCCTGTTATATTATTCCCTATATAGAAAGTTTATTTGAAATTGTTATTCCTGACGAATTTCTATCACTTATAATTATACACGCATTTGAGGAGGAAATTTCCAAAAACACAAAAAAGATCAAGTACCTCTCGGAACTGTTCTATGATTTTGAAGCCGGACGCGATCTCAGAATCTATAACGGAAACGGTATGATAAGCGGCAGATACATGGATGAGATCCTTTACGCAAGAAAAATCGAAATTAAAAAACAGCGCAAGGATTTTCTTATAAATCTTGTTATCGGTGTTTGCAAGCTTGCGGAACTGTTCCTGATATATCTTCTGGCAATAAACAAATATGTTGCCGGCGGGCTTATGCTTGTGAACTTTATTCTGTATATAAACGCATCCTATCAGATCGCCTCATCTATTTCCGAAATCGTTTGGACAGTCAGCGTTTTGTATACCGCGTCTATCTACTATGAAGACTTCAATAAGTATATGAAGCTTGAAGAGACGATACGAAAAGAAGGAAGCAGCATCCCGCCATCTGGGAGCTGTGTGCCGTTCATAGAGTTCAGAAATGTCTCATTCAAATATCCGAATCAGGATAAACTAAAAAAGCCGCCGAGGACATCTCCCCAAAATGGGAAGAGTCCTCGGCGGTATTCGTTTATCGGGTCTGCGCTTTTTCGATGGTGTCCTTTTCTCCCGCAAAAAATCGTTCCACGTTTTTCTGTGCCCGAACCAGTTCTTGCATCTCGTTCCGTGCCTTGCGGTAGTCCGGGTAAGCGGCTTTCTTCTTGGTCAGTAGCTCTGCAAACTCCGCATCCAACTCCTTGACCTTCGGCAGCTTCTGCAGCCCGGCTTCGTCAAAGGCAGCTTTCGCCGCCTTGTGCAGAGTAATCTCCTCCCGATGGGCTTCCAAAAACTTTTTACTGTACCCCGACTTGCGGTAGGCATCATAGACCGGGCGGGTCTTGGCATAGTTGATGATGTGAGTTTTCAGCACGGCGATCTCTGTCAACCTTGCTTCTGCTGCCTTGATAGAATTGCCCATGGTATGATAGCGTTCGGTTGCCACCGCTGCACGTTCTCGCAGTTCCTCGGCACTGCTGATCTTCTGCTCCTGTAAGAACAGCAGCGTTTTGGACATTTCTTTCAGGTTGAACTTGGTCGCCCACTTTTTGTAGCCGACGCTTTTGCCCTCTGCCATTTTCCCCTGAATGTCCACCAGCAACTGGAAGGGCTGTTCTTTGGGCGGCTTCTTCTGATAAGGTTGGTGTTTCGCCTTACCCTCCAGCACAGCTTTGATTTCTTCCTCGCCATAGCCGGTGCCCAGAGTTCGGAACCGAATAAAGCGTTTCTGTCCCTTGCCCTTCACCGCCGTGTACTTGCCACGCTTCACCTCGTAGCCCTGCTGCTCTAGCTTTTGCAGAAACGTTTCATAATCTCCCGGTTTTTCTGCAAGGATTGTGTCGATGATTCCGCACAGGCGATCACGGTTGCTCTCCTTTGGAGGATAGAGAACACGCTTCTGCCGTTCCCGGTAGGGTTTCTTCTCAATGACGGACAACTGGTGCTCTAAGCAAATCAGGTCACTCAACCGCTGCACTGCCAACGCTGAAAAGAAAAAGTCCCGGAACTTTTTGGTGCCATCCAGTGCCGTAGAGTTGAAAATCACATGGTTGTGGATGTGCTGCCGGTCCGTGTGCGTTGCCACCACAAAGGCGTGCTTGCCCTTGGTAAAACGCATGGCCAGTTCGTAGCCTACTTTGTTAGCCTCCTCTGCAGTGATTTCTCCCGGACGAAAGGACTGCCGTATCTGATAAGCGATTACATCACTTTTCTGCCTGCGTCCGTTCACAAGGTCGTACTGCCGCTTGGTGAGCATAAATTCTTCATCTGCCGTCAGGGCGCTACAAGCATAACTGCTGACAAACTGCCCCTGCTCAGTCTTGTCCGGGTTTTCGATATAGGCCGTGCGATTTTTCAGGCAGGCCGCAACGGTCATGCCTTTGTTTTTGTGCAATGCAATCAGCCGTGTTGCCGCCATGCAACTTCACCTCCCCTATTTCAAAGAAAAATGCCGCCCGGAGGCGGCATCTGAATCGTTCTTCTAGTTTTTTGCAGTCTGCTGCCCCTGCAAGACATATTGCCTTGTACGCAGCTTCTGCCAACAGGCATCCGGAAAGATCAGGGAAACGGACTACATTCTGGTACATCACCAGAACAGCCGATATGAGAATGCAGCGCAGGAGATGAATGGTCTGCTGTGGATAAGCCATGGTTCATGACATTCCCACCTTTGCAATGATTTTTAACACAGTATAGCACAAAGTCTTTTTCTTTGCGACCAACTTTCCATGGCAAAAACATTCACTTCCTGTTAAAAATCGTTGCGTTTCATCTGAATTTGCAAACAAAACGAAAGGCTTCGCCGTAAAAGGAACACAGCTTAAACTCTTCATCTGCCGTCAGGGTGCTGCAAGCATAGCTGCTGACATACTGTCCCTGCTCGGTCTTGTCCGGGTTTTCGATATCAGTCCGTATTTTGCAGTAAAGGCATCGTAGGCGGCGTTCAGCTTTGCCTGTGTCGCCTTAATGTCCTCGTCCGGAAAGTCGTTCAACTGCTGGTCAATCAGTTCGTTGACGATCTGCCGCAACTCCACCATACCAGCTACACGGCCTTTGGCGTTGTCGGACAGTTCGATCTGCGTCATGATAGAGTTCTCTCGGTAGTAGATCTCGCCATCAACAACCGTATAGCTAAAATTCTTCACAGTCGGGTCTGCGGGCAGCGTTTTGCGCTGTGCTTCCGCATCTGCGACGTCCGGGGCAGCAATCTCCACCGCAGTGTAATTGCCCTCAATATGCTGTACCGCTTCTGCAAGCTGGTCTGCCAGCACTGCACCCTCAATGGGTGCAACGGTCAGGTCGTGACCGTACTGGGTGCTTTCCAGTGTCAGCTGTCCCAGCACCATCTCCGGGTGGTCTACGAAATACTGGTTGATGGCAAAGCCATCCTCGGTCTTGCCAAGCTGCACCCAGTCCGGCTCGTGGTCGATGGGGCGGTCACGCTTCTGCAGGAAGATAATGTCGCTGACAACATCCGTACCAGCGTTGGCACGGAAAGCGTTGTTGGGCAGACGAATGGCCCCCAGCAAATCGGCACGCTCTGCCATGTGTTTGCGAGCGGTGCTGTCCTTGCTGTCCATGGTGTAGCGAGATGTGACAAAGGCAACGATGCCGCCCGGACGCACTTGGTCGATGGCTTTTGCAAAGAAATAATTGTGGATGCTAAAACCAAGTTTGTTGTACGCCTTGTCGTTGACTCTGTATTGACCAAAGGGCACGTTGCCGACAGCGAGGTCATAAAAATCACGGCGGTCGGTGGTCTCAAAGCCAGCCACAGTAATGTCAGCCTGCGGATACAGTTTTTTCGCAATGCGCCCGGTGATGCTGTCCAGTTCTACACCATACAGGCGGCTGTCTGCCATGCTGGTGGGTAGCATTCCAAAAAAATTGCCTGCGCCCATGGACGGCTCCAGAATGTTGCCAGACTGGAAGCCCATTTTTTCGACCGCATCATAAATAGAGCGAATCACTACCGGGGAGGTGTAGTGGGCGTTCAGGGTGCTGGAACGGGCGGCGGCGTACTCATCTTCGGAGAGCACCCCTTTCAACTCTGCATATTCCTTTGCCCAACTATCTTTTCCGGGGTCAAAGGCATCCGCCAGACCGCCCCAGCCCACATACTGGGAAAGCACCTGCTGTTCCTCAGCGGTGGCACCCCGGTGTTCATCTTCCAGCTTGAACAGGGTGCGGATGGCTTCAATGTTCCGGGCATATTTCTGCTTTGCGCCGCCCTCGCCCAGATGGTCGTCCGTGATGCGGAAATTTCCGGCAGGCACAGCGTTCAGGGCTTCATCCAAGGCAGCGGCATCCGGGAAGGTCTGCACCTTTCCGTCCATCACCGTTGAGATGGGCAGTTTGTCCAATTCGTCGTCCGTAAGCGGCGGTTCGTCCGCGTCCGACTCATGCGCAGGAGTGAGATTGACCGTCAGGTTGTGCAGATGGATGTTGCCCGGCTGGCGCAGCAGCCGTTCCAGATTTTCCTTGCTTTCCGAGCGGGCAACCGGATAGACCTCATCCGGGTCACGAAGCTGGATGTTCAGAGTTCCGACAGTTTCGACCGTAAAATCCTTACCGTCCAGACGGATTGTATCGCCCACACGGTAATCACGCTCTTTTGGGAGAGCGGGAACAGGTTCATTTTCTGCCAAAAACTTTGCCTTTTCCACTGCAAGCCAATCGGCGGCGGTTCGTTCATCCGTCTCTTTTTTCAAAGCGGTGCAATAGGATTCGGCCTGCTCCTTGTCTGTAAATTGCGCCATTCCGTTATCATTTGCATAGTAGCCCTCATTGAGATCATCCCAGATAGCAAAAAGCTGGGACGTACCTCCGACCACTTCGCGGACAGAAAAACGCTCATATTCCGGCACCTCGGATTCCTTGTAGATGGTTTCTGCCTGCTCCAGCATTTCATCCACACGCTGGCTAGGTTCATTCTGCCGCAGACCGTCCTCGAATTGTCGTTTGTTGATAACTTCGTTATCCCACGACTGTCCGTGTGCGCTGGTGTCGATGCGAACATCCGTTTCGCCGATATAGCCAATGGTGCCCTCGATGGTTCCAGTGGGCAAATCAACCATTACATCGTCACCGACTTTGTAGCCGTTTTCTTCCTGTACAGTGGTACGCTGCTCTTTTTCCTCATCAGTCAGGTAGCGGTCGGATTGGATCATCAGGTCGATATACTTTTCCACCTGCGCCCATTTCAGGGTGATTTTCTGGTGGTCGGGGTAATGGTCAAATTCCAATCCCTTCCAGTCGTGGTTGACGAAGCCTCGGCTTCCGTCCAGAAAATCGTGGGAGTGCCCACCAATGCCGTACTCCTTTGCCAGTGCTTTGGCACGGAGTTTGCGGTCAGGCTGGGTCTGGTACAGCGCCATAATGCGCTGTTTGCCGCCTGCAAACCCTGAACCGTGCTTGCGCAGTTCGTTCTCAATTTCAGCCTGCGACAAAACAAAAGCGGAGGGCGTTTTTTCGCTCTCCGCTTGGTCGATGGTTTCGATTTGCTGGGCTTCGGTGGGGATGTGGGCATCGAAGAAGCTTAGCTGTAGATCAGCTCCGTCAGCACCAGTTCCTCGGTCTGCGCTTTCAGGCTGTTCATGTGCTGCACCCATGCCATCTGGCTCTGTTCCTTGTCCGGAGCCGGGTTCTGTTTCAGAAGCTGCGTCATGGTCTGCTGCATCCGGTTCTCTGCCGTCTGCTCCACCTCCATCAGGTGCGGGTACAGGCTCCCATTCAGGAGCATCGTGTTGTACAGCACCGGGCGCTGCTGCCTCAGAAAGCTCAGGCGCATCCTGCCGTACTTGCCCAGCGGGGTCTTCGGCTGATGCAGGGTCAGGTTCGGGAGAAGATAATCCCCGGTCTGCGTGTAACTCAGATTGCTGCTCATATTCATGCTGGCTCCTTTCATTGTTTCGGCGGCGAATGGTGGTTTTTACGGTGCGCTCGATGTTCCGCAACACCTCTCGGCTCATGTCGCTGACGGCTGCGCCGAGGGCGTAGACACTATCCGGGGTAGAGAAATTGTAGATTGCCTGAAAATCGTCCTTGTCGAACCACCCGGCAGGCTCAAAGCCGCAGCGTTCCAGCAGCGTGTAGGTGAGACTCATTGCTGCTGCGCTTTTGAACTGCATCTCCACCCCGGCTTCATCATAATCCATCAGGAGCGAGCCGTCAACGATGGCACGGATGTCGCCGCCGTTGTTGTCCCAGTAATCTGCCACCAATTTTCCGGCAACATCGGCAAGCTGCTGGCTAACACGCTCTCCGCTGATGCCGTAGATAGCGGCGAGCATTTCCGAAACAGGCTGTTTCAGATCATCGTTGTACTGCCACACCTCCGGGTCACGGGAATTACGGCGCACACCGGTGTCCGACACATCGAAAACGTAGTGCAGGCGCGGGAATCCGCTGGATTCGTCCAGCAGAGCGATACCCTTAGAGCCACGTCTGACATAGCGGTTCATCCGGCTGTTCCAAACATCATAGTCGGCGCAGGCGGTGGCATCCGGGCGCTGGGCGTAGATCATGAGCTGGTCTGCAAAGGGGTACTTGTACAGCCGGGATGCGGTGGTCAGGTAATCCGTCCAACTTTCCCAGTACCGGGTCAAGCCGTTGGCTGTGCGCTGGGCAAGGGCGAGATATT
>ERZ791773.336-NODE-336-length-21279-cov-30.009188_pt1 | contig 21279 bp, 20 predicted proteins | sample MGYA00509948_ERZ791773 | MGnify/ENA primary metagenome ERZ791773 (study PRJEB30046, sample SAMN00791987) | human gut metagenome | study: EMG produced TPA metagenomics assembly of the A metagenome-wide association study of gut microbiota in type 2... | reverse complement strand
TAAATATTTAAAATATACAGGCTGTTGTGTTTCGGTACATAACAGCTTTTTTGTTATATAAGACTGTTGTATAATTTTATCTTATATTTTATTCTGTATTTTGTCGTCTTGTTGCTGAAAGTGGCATAGAAAACAGTTTTTATTTTGTCTTCTATAAGCATTGAAATTCACCCCTTTATTTGGTATAATATTTCTAACATTGAACGTGAATTGGAGGATAAATCATGGAAACGAATATACTTATGGAAAGCGGTACGAATGAACTTGAAGTTTTAGAGTTTACAGTTGGAAATAATCACTATGGAATTAATGTTGCAAAGATTAAAGAGATTGTTCAGTATAGCCCGGTAACACCGGTACCGAATTCACATCCATGTGTAGAAGGTATTTTCATGCCAAGAGATTTAATGATTACGGTCGTGGATTTGGCAAAGGTTATTAAGGCACAGCCTTCACCGGATATCACAAAAGACATGTTTATTATAACAAATTTCAATCAGTTAAATGTGGCTTTTCATGTACATAGCGTTGTAGGCATCCACAGAGTGTCATGGGCAGATATTATTAAGCCGGATTCTACAATCAGTACGGCAGACAGTGGTATTGCAACAGGTATTGTCAAGATTGATAATCAGCTCATTGTCATTCTGGATTTTGAACGTATTGTTTCGGACATCAGCCCGGAAACCGGTTTAAAGGTATCAGAAATTTCCGGTCTGGAAGGAAGACAGCGGAACGATTCCCATATTATGATTGTAGAGGATTCAGCATTGCTGATTAAGCTGATTTCTGATTCATTAACCAAGTCAGGATATAACAACCTGACGTTATGCAATAACGGACAGGAAGCATGGAATTATCTCATGAAGGTTAAATCAGGGGAAGAGCCAAAGGACGTTAAGTGTATCATAACTGATATTGAAATGCCGTTGATGGATGGACACAGACTGACAAAGCTGGTAAAGACGGATAATGATTTAAAGTCCATACCGGTTGTGATTTTCTCATCTTTGATTAATGAGCAGATGCGTTTAAAAGGAGAATCCTTAGGAGCAGATGTTCAGTTGTCGAAGCCGGAGATTGGTTTATTGGTACAGGAAATCGATAAATTATTGTTAAAGTAATGATGGACGATAGAAACTGCCGTATAGAATTTATGCGGCAGTCTTTTACTTTATAGGAGCTGTAATCATGTTATAGCGGAACTTATAGGAAAATAGTAAAAATGTGTACGGCCATATTTAGACTGGCACAGACATATTAGTATGAAACGGAGAGTAAAACAAACATGGAAAAGCAGATTTTTTCTGATTTTATAGATAAATATCGGGATGCCGAGATGGTTGTAATCGGGATTGGTGAAGAATGGAATGCATATTTAGAAAAGCAGGAATATCAGGATTTACTGGCATTTTATGCACCATATCTTGAAAAAAAGAATTATTTTTGTATTACTTCCAGTAAAAAAAATGATTTTTCATGGGGAAGTCTGAATCCGAAAAGAGTAGTTCAGCCGCTGCTTCTTGAAGCAGAACAGATCACATCAGAGAAAAAAGAGGAAGTTGAGAAGCAGTGGGATTTATATAATAAGTGGCTGTCTGCGACTCTCAATAAGAAGCTGATGCTGATTGAATTGGGAGAAGGATTTTTAATTCCGAACCTGATTCGCTGGCCGTTTGAAAAGGTCACATTTATCAATCAGAAATCTGTGTTATATCGCATTAACGGACAGCTGCCGCAGCTTCCTGAGAATATTTCGGAGCGTGCAGCTGCAGTTTCGGAATCTTCTTATGATTTTTTGCAGGAATTAAAAAAATTTTTAGCACAATAAGGAAAAGTAAATTAACAGATATTGTTAAATTTGCGTAAGTATGGTACTATTTTATAGTACGGGTTTATTTATCGGAAAGATACAAATTGTACATTATTATGAAGATATGGGGTGAAAAAAGTGCCTGAATTAGATGAAGAATTAAAAGACAAAGAAACAGAAAATTTACAGGACATAGACAATGCAGGGGAAGCAGGCAAAGAGGACGAGTTGCTCTCAGACGCGGAAATTAAAAGAATAGCAGATATGAATTTAGATGATATTATCGAAGATGCAACGTCAGACAGTGTTTCCGTAGAGGATTTATTCGGTAATGGTGACAGTGCCGCAGAGGCATCACAGGAAAATGCAGATGAACCGGTACAGGCTGCATCACAGCCGGAAGAGAAGTCTGACAAGGCATCAGCAGAGCAGGCAGAAGCGGTGCAGAAACAACCGGACACAACAGCTGCTGAAGCAGAACAGACTGAAACAGCCGGGACACAGACCGAAAAATCAGAACCGGCGGAACAAGCGGAAACACAGACACAGGCTGAACCGGGAAAAGAACAGGAAGCTGCCGGATCAGAGAATCAATCTGATAAAAAGAAAAAAGATAAGAAGGCAAAGAAAGCCAAAAAGGATAAAAAAGGATTCTTTAGCGCAGTCAGGGATATTTTCTTTGAAAGTGTTGAGGAAGAGCCGGAAGAAGCGGCAGGCGATGAGCTTCTTTCAGGAGAGGAAGTGCCGGAAAATCCAAAAGATGAGAATGAACGCGTTTTAAAAGAAATGTACGGTGCGGACGGTGAGGCAAAAAAATTAAAAGAAAAAGAAGCTGCATCGAAGAAGGGCTTTTTTGCAAAGTTTAAGTACCGTTTCCAGGAATATAAGAAAAAAGCGGCAGAGGAAGATAAGGCAGAGCAGGAAGCAGAAGCTGCTGAGTACGAAGAAAAACAGCAGAAGAAGCAGGAAAAAAAGCAGGCCGCCCAGGAAAAGAAAGAGCAGAAGAAGCAGGAAAAAGCTGCAAAGCCGAAGAAAGAAAAGAAACCAAAGAAGGAAAAGCCGAAAAAAGAAAAGAAACCGAAAGAACCGTCAAAGCCGGGTGACATTTTACGGATTAAGACAAAGTCTATTATTTTATTCGTATTATTAATTGCCGGTATTGTTGTATTGATTAATATTTTGATTACAAGCTTCCATTACAGCTTTTCACTGACAAGAGCCAATAAGTATCTTGAAAATGATAAGTATGAAAAAGCATATGACCAGCTTGCAGGAATGAAATTGCGGGATGCAGATGAGGATATTTACAGACAGGTCGGTGTCATTATGTACGTACAGCGTCAGTATGACTCATACAATACATATATGGAAATGAACCGCAAGACAGAAGCATTAAATGCTTTAATTAAAGGCATGGAACGTTATGATACATATATTGATGAAGCAAAATTCTTAGGTGTCGGTGATGATGTAGAAGCCATTAAAAAGCAGATTGTTACCGCATTGCAGAAGAGTTTCAGCATTTCAGAAAGTGAAGCAGAAACACTTGTAGATTTATCTAAGAAAGATTTTACACAGTACTACTTAAAAATCGAAGCATATGGAGAGGCATAAGAATGATAGCAATTATTGACTATGATGCAGGAAATTTAAAAAGCGTTGAAAAGGCATTGAAATCACTGAATCAGGAAGTGATTGTTTCAAGAGATTCATCTGAAATTTTGCAGGCAGATAAGGTTATTCTGCCGGGTGTCGGTGCATTTGGGGATGCCATGAACAATCTGGACAAGTTCGGACTGGTAGACACGATTAAAGAGGTTACACGCAAGAATACACCATTTCTTGGGATTTGTCTGGGATTGCAGCTGCTGTTTGATAAAAGTGATGAAACACCGGGGGCAGAGGGACTTGGTATTTTGAAAGGTGAAATTTTAAGAATACCGCCAAAGGAAGGTTTAAAGATTCCACATATGGGCTGGAATTCCATTGAAATCAAACCGCAGGCAAAGCTTTTTAAAGATATTCCGAATCAGTCATATGTATATTTTGTACATTCTTACTATTTAAAGGCGCAGGACGAACAGATTGTTGCCGCCAGTACAGAATATTCAACGCATATTCATGCTTCCGTTGAGAGCGGGAATGTATTTGCATGCCAGTTCCATCCGGAAAAGAGCAGTGATATCGGACTTCAGATTTTAAAGAACTTTTCAGAACTGTAAAAATAAAAAGGATGGAGATTGGCGATGTTTACAAAAAGAATTATTCCATGTCTTGACTGTAAGAATGGCAGAGTGGTAAAAGGAACGAACTTTGTGGATTTAAGAGATGCCGGTGATCCGGTAGAGGTCGCATCCATGTATGATAAATCCGGCGCAGATGAGCTGGTGTTTCTGGATATTACGGCATCGAGTGACGGAAGAAATACAACGGTTGATTTGGTAAGGAAAGTGGCAGAACGTGTATTTATCCCGTTTACGGTTGGCGGTGGAATCCGCAGTATCGATGATTTTAAAGTATTGTTAAGAGAGGGGGCAGATAAGATTTCTGTTAATTCTGCTGCCATCATGAATCCACAGTTAATCAGTGATGCGGCAGATAAGTTCGGCAGTCAGTGTGTGGTGGTTGCGATTGACGCAAAGCGTCAGGAAGACGGACACTGGAGTATTTATAAAAACGGCGGACGGGTTGATATGCAGATGGATGCTGTAGAATGGGCAATGAAGGCTGAAAAGCTGGGTGCCGGAGAGATTCTTTTAACGAGTATGGACTGTGATGGTACAAAAGCCGGATATGACATTGAGCTGACCCGTACCATAGCGGAAAATGTTTCCATTCCAGTGATTGCATCAGGCGGTGCCGGTAATATGGAACATTTCTATGATGCATTTACAGAAGGCAAGGCAGATGCGGCACTGGCGGCATCATTATTCCATTATAAAGAAATGGAAATCCGTGATTTGAAGAAATATCTTGCCGGAAAAGGCATTTCCGTCAGATTATAGGCAGATAATACATTATACGAATAAACACGAAAGCAGGAAAAGAGGCAGTGGAAACGATGAGTATGATAGATAATGACTGGCTTCCGGCAATTCAGGATGAATTTAAAAAAGACTATTACCGGGATTTATACCGGTTTGTAAAAGAGGAATATTCAAACACAGTGATTTACCCACCGGCAGAGGATATTTTTAACGCATTTCATTTTACACCGCTTAGCAAGGTCAAGGTATTATTGCTGGGACAGGACCCGTATCATAATGAACATCAGGCACATGGATTGTCCTTTTCGGTTCTGCCGGAGCAGAAGGATATTCCGCCGTCATTGCAGAACATTTATAAGGAACTGCATGATGACTGCGGCTGCTATATCCCGAATAACGGTTATTTAAAAAAATGGGCAGACCAGGGTGTATTACTGTTAAATACCGTGCTTACAGTGCGTGCGCATCAGGCAAATTCACATCAGGGACACGGCTGGGAACAGTTTACGGACGCGGTAATTCATGCAGTCAATGCGCAGGACAGACCGGTTGTATACATGCTCTGGGGCAGACCTGCACAGAGCAAAATTCCGATGCTGACGAATCCGAAACATCTGATATTAAAAGCGCCGCATCCAAGTCCGTTGTCGGCATACAGAGGTTTTTTCGGTTGTAGGCATTTTAGTCAGGCAAATGCGTTTTTGGAAGAACATGGTATCGAGCCGATAGACTGGCAGATTGAAAATATATAAAATAAATAGCTAAAATCTTAAAATAAAACTCCCGGAGCATAGGGCAGATATGTTATCGTATTGCCATGTGTTCCGGGAGTTTTAGCATTAACGTACATCACATAAAAAAGAAAGATGCACCATAACAAGTGCATCTTTCTTTGATGTTACAGAAGCGGCGCAGTAAAAACAGCCGCTTCTTTTACTTTTCTTGTTTGATTTAATCGTCAAAATCTTCTTCTGTACCGGCGACAGCACCGATGACAGAAATCAGAACAACCACTGCGAAGATAGAAACCGCTACGCCGATGATTGGTCCTAAAAATAATAAAAAGTTCATGTGTTACACCAGCTTTCGTTATAAAATTATCAAATCACTTATAGATATAGTATACCCTTAATTTTCAGATTTTTCAAGGTTTTTATTTGCAGTTGCAAGCATCAGCTTGATTCGGTTCAGCTGATTGACTTCGGAAGCACCCGGGTCGTAATCAACAGCAATGATATTAGCTTCCGGGAATGCCGCACGCAGCTCTTTAATAACACCTTTACCGACAATGTGGTTTGGCAGGCATGCAAACGGCTGACAGCAGACAATATTACCGGCACCGTTGTGAATCAGTTCAATCATTTCACCGGTTAAGAGCCAGCCTTCACCCGTCTGGTTACCTAAAGAAACTAAATCTTTGGCAAGGTTTGCAGTTTCCTGAATCGTAGCAGGCGGTGTAAAACGCTTGCTTTCTTTTAATGCCTGTTTTGCACCCTTTCTGAACCACTCAAGCAGTTTAATTACAGAATTATTGATAAATGCAGACTTCTTTGAAGCACCGAGGTAGTCTTTTTTGAAGTTTGCATTTTCTGCGCAGTACAGCAAGAAGCCCATTAAATCCGGCATAACCGCTTCCGCGCCTTCTGCTTCCAATAAGTCAACAAGATAGTTGTTGGCGGCAGGCATGAATTTTACAAGAATTTCTCCGACAATACCGACTCTTGGCTTTTTAATATCCAGTAATTCAATCTCATCAAATTCTTTGACAATACTGCGGATATTTTTATTAAATTCACGCATGGTAACCTTATCCTTTGTCAACTGCCGGATACAGATATTCTTCCATTTTTCATGCAGGGCATTCACAGAACCCGGTACTTTTTCATAAGGACGGGTACGGTATACGACGTTCATGAATACATCGCCGTATACAACAGCCTGCATGGCTTTCTTTAACATCGGCAGTGAATATTTAAAGCCGGAGTTGGACTCCAGACCCTGCGCACTGATAGAAATAACAGGAATATATTCCAGTCCTGCCTTTGTCAGCGCACGGCGGATAAATCCGATGTAGTTGGAAGCACGGCAGCCACCGCCGGTCTGTGTAATAACAATCGCGGTTTTGTGTAAATCGTATTTGCCGGAAAGTACGGCACTCATAATCTGTCCGACAACCATCAGGGACGGATAGCAGGCATCGTTATTTACATATTTCAGTCCGATATCAACAGAAGATTTGTTATCGTTGTCCAATACTTCAAAATTGTAGCCGCATGAATTTAATGCCGGTGCTAACAGTTCAAAGTGAATCGGTGACATCTGCGGACACAGAATGGTGTAATTTTCACGCATTTCAGGCGTAAATTCCACACGTTCAAATGCGGCAGATTCAATCTTTCTGTGATAGTGTTTCTTTTCGCGTACACGCAGTGCGGCAAGCAGTGAACGGACACGGATTCTTGCAGCACCGAGGTTGTTGACCTCATCAATCTTTAATACAGTATAAATCTTTCCTGCTTTTGTTAAAATATCATTGACAGCATCGGTTGTAACGGCATCTAAGCCACAGCCAAAAGAATTTAACTGGATTAAGTCCAGATTGTCTTTTGTTTTTACATAGCTTGCGGCGGCATACAGTCTTGAATGATACATCCACTGGTCCATAACAATCAAAGGACGGTCTACCTTGCCTAAATGGGAGATAGAATCTTCTGTCAGCACGGCAATCCCGTAAGAATTAATCAGTTCCGGGATACCGTGATTGATTTCAGGGTCTACATGGTATGGACGTCCGGCAAGGACAATGCCGCGTTTTCCGGTTTCATCAAGGAACTTGATAACTTCTTCACCTTTTTTGCGGACATCTTCCTTGGACTGCATCATTTCCTTCCATGCGGCAGAAACGGCGGCAGTGACTTCGGCTTTCGGAATATCCGGGAATTCCTCGCGCAGACGTTTTGCGAGAATTTCCTCATTTTCAAAAGAAAGGAAAGGATTGCGAAAATCAATGTGTTCCGTTATCAATTCTTCTACATTATTTTTAATATTTTCGGCATAAGACGTTACAATCGGACAATTATAGTGATTGTTCGTCTTATCAATTTCCTTATGCTCATACGGAATACAAGGGTAGAAGATGAACTTTACACCCTGCTTAATCAGCCATGAAACGTGGCCGTGTGCGAGCTTTGCCGGGTAACATTCGGACTCGGATGGGATGGATTCGATACCGAGTTCGTAAATTTTACGGCTGGACTGCGGTGAAAGGACAACGCGGTAACCGAGCTTTGTAAAAAATGTAAACCAGAACGGATAATTTTCATACATATTCAGTACACGCGGAATACCGACAACACCGCGGACAGCTTCACTTTCGGAAAGCGGTTCATAACCAAATAAACGTTTTAACTTATAGTCAAACAGGTTTGGCAGTTTTTCGGTACTCTTTTCCTTGCCAAGACCACGCTCACAGCGGTTACCGGTAATAAACTGGCGGTTGCCGGAGAATTTGTTAATGGTCAGATAGCAGTGGTTGGTACAGCCCTGACAGTGGGTCAGTTTAGTTTCGTAGGTTAAGCTGTTAATTTTATCAATAGACAGCATAGAAGAATCCGAAATGCCGTCATAACGTTCCCTTGCAATTAAAGCAGCACCGAAAGCACCCATAATACCGGCAATATCCGGACGGACGGCATCGACACCGGTAATCTTTTCAAAGCTGCGCAGAACAGCGTCATTATAAAATGTACCGCCCTGTACAACGATGTGCTTTCCTAAATCGCCCGGGTCTGAAATCTTAATAACCTTGTAAAGTGCATTTTTAATAACAGAGTAGGCAAGACCGGCAGAAATATCGGCAACTTCAGCACCTTCCTTTTGTGCCTGCTTAACCTTGGAATTCATAAATACGGTACAGCGTGTTCCCAAATCAATCGGGTGTTTTGCAAATAAAGCTTCCTTTGCGAAATCCTGTACACTGAAATTCAGGGACTTTGCAAAGGTTTCAATAAATGAACCACAGCCGGAAGAACATGCTTCATTTAACTGTACGGAATCAACGGTCTGATTCTTAATCTTGATACATTTCATATCCTGACCGCCGATATCAATAATACAGTCAACATCCGGGTCAAAAAATGCGGCGGCATAGAAGTGGGAAACTGTTTCTACTTCGCCTTCATCGAGCATCAATGCAGATTTAATTAATGCTTCGCCGTATCCTGTTGAGCAGGAGTGGACAATCTTTGCGCCCTGTGGAAGCCGGTCATAAATTTCACGGATGGCACGGATTGTTGTTGCAAGCGGAGAGCCGTTGTTACTGCTATAGAAAGAGTAAAGAAGCTTTCCGTCTTCGCCGACAAGGGCAACCTTTGTCGTTGTTGAACCGGCATCTATACCCAGATAACAGTTTCCGCGGTATTCGGCTAAAGAGCGTGTTTCAACCTTGTGAGCGGCATGACGATTCTGGAACGTGTCATATTCTTCCTGATTCTTAAAAAGCGGTTCCATACGTTCTACTTCAAATTCAAGCTTAATCTTTCCCTGTAACCGTTTGATAATATCTTCAACGGGAACGCAGACCTCTTCCTTATAATTCATGGCAGAACCGACTGCTGCAAAAAGGTGTGAATGTTCCGGTGCGATAATTTCATCCGGTGCAAGGCTTAATGTTCTGATAAATGCAGCCTTTAATTCAGACAGGAAATGCAGCGGACCGCCTAAGAAAGCAACGTTTCCGCGAATCGGTTTACCGCAGGCAAGACCGCTGATTGTCTGGTTGACAACCGCCTGAAAAATAGAAGCAGATAAGTCTTCCTTTGTTGCCCCTTCATTGATAAGCGGCTGGATATCCGACTTTGCAAATACACCGCAGCGGGCGGCAATCGGATAAATGGACTTATAATTCTTGGCATATTCATTTAAACCGGAAGCGTCTGTCTGTAAAAGTGTTGCCATCTGGTCAATAAAAGAACCGGTACCGCCGGCACAGATACCGTTCATCCGCTGGTCAACACCGTTGGTAAAGTAAATGATTTTGGCATCCTCACCGCCAAGTTCGATTGCAACATCACACTGTGGCGCATAGTCCTGTAAGGCTGTCGATACCGCAACAACCTCCTGTGTAAACGGCACATTCAAATGGGTAGCAAGTGTCAGACCGCCGGAACCTGTAATGACAGGGTGAACATGAAATGTTCCCAGTTTGTCTACGGCCTTTTCCAGAAGCTGCTGTAATGTTTCCTGAATATTAGCAAAATGACGTTCATAATCAGAAAACAGAATCTGGTTATTCTCATCGAGAATTGCAATTTTTACGGTTGTAGAACCGATATCAATACCTAATTTATATGTATTCATAAAAACTAAGGCAAAAGCCTTCCTCCTTTATAAATTTAACGCATAATCCATATTTCTGTAAAAAAATGTCGAAAAATATGCAATCTTACCTATTATAATATGAATGAAAGCAAATTTCAACAAATCGTGATTTTTTAATATAAATTTAATGATGATTTGTCCCGGATTCATTGACAAATAAAGGGGTATTACTTATACTTTAAAATATAAGCCGAAAGCAAAAAGGAAAGGACTAGTTTAACGTTATGAAATGGTTCGATAAGTTAGAACGCAAATATGGCAGATATGCCATTCAGAATCTGATGAAGTACATCATTATCGTCTATGCTGTGGGATTCGTAATTCAGATTTTTTATCCGGCAGTCTATGAAGTGTACTTTGCATTGGATGCACAGGCAATTCTCCATGGACAGATCTGGAGAATTTTCACCTTTATTTTACAGCCACCGTCTACAAGCATTCTGTTCATTGTATTTGTACTGTATTTCTATTACATGATTGGCACAGTGCTGGAACGAAGCTGGGGTGCATTTAAGTTCAATGTGTATTTCTTTTCAGGGGTAATTCTTCACGTCATTGCAGCTATTTTGATTTATCTGATTTTTGGCTACAATTACCATATGAATACGTATTACATCAATCTTGCCCTGTTTATGGCATTTGCCTATGAACAACCCGACATGGAAGTGCTGTTGTTTTTCGTATTGCCGATTAAGATTAAATGGCTCGCATGGTTTGACGGTGCGCTTTTTGCCATTACAATTATCGGCGGATATGCGGTAACGTTTCTTCCATATAATATCTGGTACGGACTTGCATCCGTCGGACTGCTGGCAACGAGTGTATATGCGTGTTATGTACTGGCAACCGCTGCACTGGTTTCAATGTTAAACTTCATTGTGTTTATGCTGATTACCAGAAAGTCAAAGACGAAGAACCAGACACAGCGTAATTTTAATAAGGCAATGAAGACGGCAAAAAAGGCACAGCAGAATCCAAACCGCAATTTTAACGAGCGTTTTTATAATGCCAATAGTGAAAAGACAACATGGGAGAATGCAAACAGACCGTATCAGCCAAAACCTATGGGTGCGACAAAGCATAAATGTGCGGTATGTGGCAGAACTGAAAAAGACGATGAGAATCTGATTTTCCGTTACTGTTCAAAGTGTCAGCCAAGCCTTGAATACTGTCAGGAGCATTTATACACGCATATCCATGTGTCAAAACCGAAGCCGGATAATGTGATAAACATAAATAAGTAAATCAAAAGCTTTGAAAATGATTAAGAATTTAAAGTTCAATGTGAAAAATGCATAAAATAATTAAGATAAAACAAAAAATACATTTTGTTTTTCGGATTGTTTTATGTTACAATATTCCAGTATTGATATTATTGACACTTTATGGCATAATTCGTAATTGTGCGTTGAAGTATTAATGAAGATAGAAAATATGAGAAAGCATATTTGGAGGTTATTATAATGAAAAAGACAAAAATTATTTGTACAATGGGACCGAATACCAATGACAGAGAACTGATTAAGCAGTTAGCACTCAATGGTATGGATATTGCAAGATTCAACTTTTCTCATGGTGATCATGATGAACAGTCCGGACGTTTTGCATTAGTAGAAAGTGTTCGTCAGGAACTTAATATCCCGATTGCGACTTTACTTGATACAAAGGGACCTGAAATCAGAACAGGTGCTTTAAAGGATGATAAAAAGGTTACATTAAAGGAAGGTCAGAAGTTCACACTGACAACAAGAGAAGTAATAGGTGATGAAACAATCGGACACATCACATATGCAGGTCTGCCACAGGATATTGAAGCAGGCAACACGATTCTTGTTGATGATGGTCTGATTGAATTAAAGGTTACAAAGGTTGTTGATGGAACAGATATCGAATGCAGCGTTGTAAACGGCGGTGAATTAGGTTCTAAGAAGGGGGTCAACGTACCGAATGTAAGCATTAAGCTTCCGGGTATCACAGAAAAAGATAAGGACGATATCATTTTCGGTATTGAAAAGGGCTTTGATTTTATCGCAGCTTCTTTTGTAAGAAATGCAGCATGTATTCAGGAAATCAAGGAAATCTTATGGGCTCACGATGCAGATATTCCGGTTATTGCTAAGATTGAAAATGCAGAAGGCATTGCAAACATCGATGAAATCATCCGTGTAGCTGACGGTATCATGGTTGCACGTGGTGATATGGGTGTTGAAATTCCGGCTGAACAGGTTCCACACATTCAGAAGGAAATCATCAGAAAGTGTAATGCAGCTTATAAGCCGGTTATTACAGCAACACAGATGTTAGACTCCATGATTCGTAACCCACGTCCTACAAGAGCAGAAGTAACAGACGTTGCCAATGCGATTTATGATGGTACAGACGTTGTAATGCTTTCAGGTGAAACAGCAAACGGTAAGTATCCGTTAGAAGCATTAAAGATGATGGCTAAGATTGCTGAAACAACAGAAAAGGATTTACTGGGTTCTGCCGTGGCTTCTAAGCTTCACAGCAAGAGAAGCATTTCAAGCGCTGTATGCAATGCAACAGTTCAGACAGCAGAAAACCTTGGTGCAAAGGCAATTGTTTGCCCGACAATTTCAGGTTTCACAGCAAGACTGACTTCCAAGTTAAAGCCAAACGCAGAAGTAATCGGCTGTTCACCTTATCCGAATGTTCTTAGAAAGATGCAGATTTACTGGGGCGTAAGACCGTTAAAGACGGCTCCGGAAACGTCTACAGACAAGATTATTGAACATGCTCTTGAAGTAACTGAAAATGCAGGTTATATTACAGAAGGTGATACAGTTATTATTTCAGCAGGTATCGCAACAACATCTGCACCGACAGCGAAGAGAGGTTTAACAAATACAATGCGTGTTGTAACACTCTAATTTCAGATGACAATGCGTAATATGATTCATAATTGCATAAAGCTTTTGATCTGGATTCCGGTTCTTGTAACCGGAATCCTTATTACTAGTTTTTCGGCACAGAACGGCACACAGTCTTCGGGACTGAGCCGGAAAGTGGCGCAGACGTTTATACAGGGACTGGAAAATGTGCATGTAATATCCGTTGAAAGCAATGACCAAAGAGAGGTGCTGATTGAAAAAATGCAGTATCCTATCCGCAAGGGCGCGCATATGACGGAGTATGCCATATTTACGGTATTTACATATATTGCGCTTTTAACAGATGGTATACGGCTGCCGAAGCGGCGGTATTTCGCATTACTCATTGCAGTGCTGTTAGCGGCATCTGATGAACTGCATCAGTGGTTTGTGCCGGGCAGGAGCGGTTGTGTCAAAGATGTCTGTATTGATACGGTAGGCGCAGTGGCGGCGCTGTTGGTGATATGGGCAGCAGGCACGGTCCGGAACAGAATCCGGACAAAAAGACAAAATGGATTAGTGCCTTAATACGGTATCAAAAGAATTGAAAATAAATTTGTAAAAAAATCATAAAAAATCTTGACAAATGTCAATATAGGATATATGATGTTCTAGTGTGCCGCTCAGTTAGGACATAAGCAGGTGTTTTACCTCTCCAAAACTGGCGAGTATTTAATTTAGGAGGTGCCATATGTACGCAATTATAGCAACAGGTGGTAAACAGTACACAGTTTCTGAAGGCGATGTAATCAAGGTTGAAAAGCTTGGTCTGAACGCTGGTGACACTGTTACATTTGACCAGGTTCTTTTCGTTAATAACGGAGAAGCTAAGGTTGGAGAGCCTACAGTAGCAGGAGCTTCAGTTACAGCAAGCGTTGTTGAAGAAGGAAAAGATAAGAAGGTTATCGTTTACAAATATAAGAGAAAGACTGGCTATCACAAGAAGAACGGTCACAGACAGGCTTTCACTAAAGTTAAGATTGACAAGATCAATGCTTAATGAAAGGTGATTGACATGACACATGCAGTCATCTTTGAAAAATCCGGCAGTCATGAGATTGTGGGATTTCAGACAGAAGGACATGCAGGCTACGCGGATGCCGGTTCTGACATCGTGTGTGCAGCGATTTCTGTTTTAGTAATCAATACAATTAATTCTGTAGAACAGTTTACAGACAGCGATTGTACGGTTACGCAGGACGAGGAGAATGCCGGAATTTATTTCCGTGTGAATTCTTCAAAGAATCCAAAAGAATTACAGGTGTTATTACAGTCACTGGTGCTTGGCTTAAGCGGTGTGGCAGAGGGTAATGCCGATTATTTATCGATTACATTTAAGGAGGTGTAACTAATATGTTAAATATGAACCTTCAGTTTTTCGCTCATAAAAAGGGTGTTGGTTCTACAAAGAACGGTAGAGATTCTGAATCTAAGAGATTAGGTGCAAAGAGAGCTGACGGACAGTTTGTTTTAGCCGGTAATATTCTTTACAGACAGCGTGGAACAAAGATTCTTCCGGGTGTAAACGTAGGACGTGGCGGTGACGATACATTATTCGCACTGGTTGACGGCGTTGTTAAGTTTGAAAGAAAGGGCAGAGATAAGAAACAGGTTTCTGTTTATCCAGTCGCTTCTAACGAATAATTTTTAGTTCTATTAGCTCCAAGTCTTCGGATTTGGAGCTTTTGTTTCATTTGTGTACTTTTAGTACTGTTTCATTTGTATTTTGGATTAGACAAGCCGCGCTGGCGGCGGAATGGAGTGAATATGTTTTCAGACAGAGCGCGAATATTTATAAAATCCGGTAAAGGCGGCGACGGTCATGTAAGTTTCAGAAGGGAACTCTACGTTCCTGACGGCGGTCCGGACGGTGGTAACGGCGGCAGAGGCGGCGATATTATTTTTGAAGTGGACAAGGGGTTAAATACACTTGGCGATTTCAGACATAACAGCAAGTATATCGCACGAAGCGGCGAAGAAGGCGGCAAACGCAGATGTACGGGGAAAGATGGCGAAAATCTTATTATCAAAGTGCCGGAAGGTACGGTGATTTACGATGATGAATCCGGCAAGGTTATCGCGGATATGTCCGGTGAAAATATGCGTGAAACAATATTAAAAGGCGGCAGAGGCGGCAAGGGCAACATGAATTATGCAACCGCTACGATGCAGGCTCCACAATATGCACAGCCGGGACAGGAAGCACAGGAACTGTGGGTTCGTCTGGAATTAAAGGTCATTGCCGATGTAGGTCTGGTTGGTTTCCCGAATGTCGGTAAATCCACACTGCTTTCGCGTGTAACCAATGCTCGACCAAAGATTGCCAATTATCATTTCACAACGTTAAATCCAAATCTTGGTGTTGTGGATTTAGACGGCGGCAAGGGATTCGTTATTGCCGATATTCCGGGATTGATTGAAGGTGCATCAGACGGTATCGGACTCGGACATGAATTTTTACGTCACATCGAGCGTACAAAGGTGATTATTCATATTGTCGATGCTGCTTCGACAGAGGGACGTGATCCGATTGCAGATATTAAGGCGATTAATGCCGAGTTAGAGGCATATAACCCGGATTTATTAAAGCGTCCACAGGTGATTGCGGCAAATAAGATTGACGTTATCTATGATGATGGCACCGGTAAAAATCCGGTAGAGGAAATTAAGGCGGCATTTGAACCGGAAGGAATCAAGGTTTATCCGATTTCTGCGGTAACGGGAAGCGGTGTCAAAGAACTGCTCTACGCAGTCCGCGGACTGCTGGATACAATGGACGATGAGCCGGTTGTATTTGAGCGTGAATTTGATATGGAAGCGCTTTTGGATAATCCGAATGAGGCATTTTCTGTTGAAAAAGACGAAACAGGTACGTATCTGGTATACGGTCCGCGTGTTGACAGAATGTTAGGTTATACGAATCTGGAATCTGAAAAGGGATTCAGCTTCTTCCAGCGTTTCCTTCGCCAGACCGGTATTTTGGACGAATTAAAAGCACTGGGAATTGAAGAAGGCGACACAGTAAGAGTCGGCGAATATCTTGAATTTGACTATTATGATTAAAACAGCGCCATAAAATGTGGCAGAAAGGCAGTAATTATGACAAGTAAACAGCGTTCTTATTTAAAGGGACTGGCAATGACCATTGATCCGATTTTTCAGTTAGGCAAATCCAGCCTGACACCGGAAAATACAAAGGCAATCGAGGAAGCTTTGAATGCAAGGGAACTGATTAAAATCAATGTATTACAAAACTGTGCAGACGATCCGAATGAAATGGCACAGATTTTAGCAGAGCGTACCCGTTCACAGGTCGTTCAGGTTATTGGAAAAAAGATTGTATTATATAAGGAATCAAAGGATAACAAAAGAATCGAACTTCCACCGGCGAAAAAGGCAGGAAAATAATGAAATCTGCAATCGGTATTATGGGTGGGACTTTTAATCCGTTTCATAACGGACATTTACAGCTTGCACTACAGGCATACCGGCAGTTTAAACTTTCAAAGGTGCTGGTCATGCCGTCGGGAATGCCGGCGCATAAAAGTACAAAGGAACTGATTGCAGCATCACACCGCTGTCAAATGGTATCTGAAGCCATTGCAGACTACCCCTATCTGGAATTGTCGCTTTTAGAAGTTGAGCGGAAAGGAAATACGTATACATCAGATACGTTAAAGGCTCTGCACAGACAGAATCCAGACCAGAAAATTTATTTTATTATCGGTGCGGATTCCCTGTTTGATCTGCCGAAATGGCATGAACCGGAATATGTGATGCAGCATTGTATTTTACTGGCGGCGAACCGTGATGTACACGCAAAGGCGGAACTGGCAGAACAAAAGCGGATGCTGGAGAAAAATTACGGAGCGGAAATTGCATTTTTAAAGACACCGGATATGCCGTATAGTTCAACGGATATCCGAAAGAAGCTCCAGGCAGGAGAATCCGTTGACGGAATGCTTCCTAAAACGGTTGAAAAGTATATCAGAGAACATCATTTATATCAGTAATGGCATGAAAATGCCTGCGGAATGGTGATAATGTGAAAAATAACGCAGATGCGCTTATTTTTCACACGGAGATTTGCTTCTGAGCGAAAACAAATCTCTCTGATTGCAGATGAGAAATCGCCTGCGCGGATTTCTCATCGCAGCTTCGCGACTAAGTCGCTCAGGAATGAGGATAGTATGGATAATTCGTATATTGAAGATTTACGCAAACAGGTCAAAAAGGCATTAAAAGAAGATAAAATGCGCTACCGCCACACACTTGGCGTTGCGGATACCAGTGCGTGCCTTGCCATGCGATATGGCGAGGATATGCAGAAAGCTTATATTGCAGGGCTTCTGCACGACTGTGCAAAATGTGTCCCGGATACGGTCAAGTTAGAGGAATGTAACCGCTATGGTATAGAAGTGACTGAATTTGAAAAGAATAGTCTGTATCTGCTCCATGCAAAGCTCGGTGCATATTATGCAAAGGAATTGTACCATATCGAAGATGCGTCCATTTGCAGTGCAATTTACTGGCACACAACGGGACATGCGGGTATGACAAAGCTCGAAGAAATCGTCTATATCGCGGATTATATTGAGCCGTACCGCAACCATGCACAAAATCTGGAGACAATCCGTCAGCTTGCATTTATGGATTTGGAAAGAGCAATTTATCAGGTGACGAAGGATACGCTTGCTTATTTAGAGAAAAAAGGCGGTAGTATCGACCCGGCAACGATTCAGACGTATGAATATTATCAGAAATTAGTTGAAAAAGGAGAAAAATAAATGGCAGAGAAGAATGCAAAAGAAATGGTGAAAACAGCAGTCGCTGCATTACAGGATAAGAAAGGCGAAGATATCCGTGTGATTGATATCAGCGGCGTAACCGTCATTGCAGATTATTTTATTATTGCAAGCGGTTCTAATCCGAATCAGGTGCAGGCACTTGTAGATAACGTAGAAGAACAGATGTACAAGGCAGGCTATGACGACCCGCGTGTAGAAGGCTATAATACCGCGTCATGGGTGCTTTTAGATTACAATGATGTCATTGTGCATGTATTTTCACAGGACGACCGTCTGTTTTATGATTTGGAGCGTATCTGGCGTGACGGAAAAGAAATTGATGTGGATTCATTATAAAATGTTTTAGACAGTATAAAGTACAAAAGAAGCGTGGAAGTTCATCGGTTAATGAGCTTCTACGTTTTTTATTTATGCTTTAAATACAGTAAAAGATATTTTAAAAGTCTGCTTACAATCGGGCAGAGCATGGACGCAAAGCTGAAAATGTAACAGATAAAATAAAAAAAGAATACAACAATTTGTTATAAACTGTTGCATTCTCATCGCTACATAATATAAATCGGTCTTTAATAAAAATACTTTAGCCTTTTTTGAAAAAAATTTAAAAAATTTTTTAAGTGCGTTTATCAGCCGGTTTCCTCGCGTTTTTTATAGATTTAAATGCAGAAAAACGTCATCTTTATCATCTTGTTCAATTCCCAGATACCGTTTTGTAATGGCATAGGACGAATGGTTGTAAATATCCATCAGAACCGCAGGCGGTGTGCCGCATTTCCATGCGTGATAACCGAAGGTTTTACGCATGGAATGGCAGGACAGCTTATTTTCAAAATGAAGCTGTTCACTGGCGTGCCGTATAATGCGGAAAGCCTGTGTGCGGCTTAGATGCTGGTCACTGCTTCTTCCGGGGAAAATGTAGCTGTTTGCAGTAACCTGTCCAAGACTGTTCATATAACAGCAAAGTCCCTGTGTAGCATTTTGGTTTAAAGCAATCCGTGTTTTCTTTCCTGTTTTTTGTTCCTGAATGGAAATGTGTGTTAAAAATGAGCTGCGTTCAAAAGAATATACGTCCCTCCATCGTAAATCCAGTAAATCACTAATTCTTAACGCAGAATTAATGCCGAGGCATATCAGCGCGTAATTGCGCAGATTCTGCTCTGTTTCATAGTAATAATTCTTTAATTCTTGTAATTCATTTCTATTTCTAATAGGTTGTGATGTACTCATAGAACCCCTTCCTGCCGTATGCACGGCAATTCTTTATTATACATGTAACATTTTATAACAAATTGTTGCATTATGGCGCAAATGGAGGAAAAAATTTCCTTCGGAAAAACAAGGAGGTAAAAACCTCTGCTCCTGCTTAGGACAGTCGCATTTTTCCTTCGGAAAAACAAGGAGGTTTGTATGGTAAAGCTTACGTTAAGACCGGGTGAGTTTATTGATATCGGTGAAAATGTCCGGGTGATATTTTCAGGCGGTTCGGCAAATAACATTCATTTGCTGGTAGATGCTCCGAGAGAAATCAATATTGCAAGAAGTTCAGTCGCAAAGAAAAAGGACACGACAGAACCGGGTGCAGGCAGATATTACAAGGAAAGTGGTATTTCCGATGAAGCACAGAAAGAGATTGTAAGTATTCTGATGCGTGAAAAACGTAAAAATGCAGCCAGACACACACAGGAAGAAGCGTAAAACGCAGCAATACAGGAATACACAATAACAGCGGTAATATGCGGGTGAACCTAGGCGCCTGCTTATTATATAAATCAAAGGGAACGGATTTCCCGGAAAAAACATTTTTACACACATGGAGGTAAACAAATATGGTAGTACAGCACAATATTACAGCGATGAACGCAAACAGAATGTTAGGCGTTACAACAACAGGTCAGGCAAAATCAACAGAGAAGTTATCAAGCGGTTATAAGATTAACCGTGCTGCAGATGATGCCGCAGGTCTTTCAATTTCTGAAAAGATGAGAAAGCAGATCCGTGGTCTTTCACAGGCTTCTGACAATGCAGAAGACGGTATTTCCTGCGTGCAGACAGCAGAAGGTGCTTTAACAGAAGTACATTCTATGTTACAGCGTATGAATGAACTGGCAGTAAAGGCTGGCAACGGAACAATGTCAGAAGACGACAGACAGAACGTTCAGGATGAAATTGACCAGTTAGTTGATGAAATCGACAGAGTTTCAGAAACAACAAAGTTCAATGAAACTTATTTGTTAAAGGGTGACAACACATCAAATGGAAATACAAAGTCATTGAAAACCGGTGCTGAAATCGGACAGATAGATGGACTTACTGTTAAAGCTAAGGCAGATGCAAAGTATACGGATAATGACAGTGTTAAAATTGGTAAAGTAGTTGTAGAATCAAGTGATGACAGTGTTGTAACTGTAGATAAAGATAATATTACAGATGTAGCAGGTAATATTGCAAAAATTACAACAGATGGTACAGAAGTAGTTGTTACAAAGAACGATGGAAACACAGATACTTATGCAACTGTTGCTGATTTTAAAACTGCGTATGCAGGACTTGACATTGCCGGAGCTGGTGCAGCAACAATTTCTAAAGCGTTAGATACAGCAACAGCGAATACAAGTGATACAGTAACTGGAACATATACAGGTAATTTGAATTCATATAAAGTTGGTGATGATGTTAATGTTAAACTTGCTGTTGGTGCATCAGGCGAAACAGCATTAAGTAACGGCTCTAAAGCATTACTGTTAAGCTTCCAGGTAGGTGCAGATACGACAAGTGAAAATAAGATTTCTGTAACAATGGATTCTATGAGTGCAAAGTCTATCGGTGTAGATGGAATTAAGGTAACCGGTTCAGATTCAACAAATGCTGATAAGGCAGTTGATACAATCAGTGATGCAATTAAGAAGGTTTCTAAGCAGCGTTCAGCTTTAGGTGCTGTTCAGAACCGTCTGGAGCATACAATTTCTAACCTTGACAACGTTGTTGAAAATACAACATCTGCTGAATCACGTATCCGTGATACAGATATGGCTGAAGAAATGGTTAGCTACTCAAAGAACAACATTCTTATGCAGGCAGGTCAGTCTATGCTTGCACAGGCTAATCAGCAGAATCAGGGTGTTCTTTCACTTCTTCAGTAATTTAAGTTATCTTAATGATTTAAATTATTTTAGCAATTTAAGTGATTTTAGACCTTTTGGCAGACGGTTCAAGCCTGCCAAAGGGTCTTTTTTACTATTATGAACAGTAATTATAAAAATATATAATAAAAAGTATATTATTAATGCAATTTACTATTGCAATATAAATAATATTATGTTATTATTTCAATAGAATATATTCTAAGAACGAATTTAAGCACGGTTTTTTATAAAGATTATGTGTTTAAAGTCTGATTTATA
>ERZ791773.326-NODE-326-length-21580-cov-21.148293_pt1 | contig 21580 bp, 20 predicted proteins | sample MGYA00509948_ERZ791773 | MGnify/ENA primary metagenome ERZ791773 (study PRJEB30046, sample SAMN00791987) | human gut metagenome | study: EMG produced TPA metagenomics assembly of the A metagenome-wide association study of gut microbiota in type 2... | reverse complement strand
TTTAAAAGCCGATGGAATTTACTCTTGCACTGGAATTTACTTTTTCAAGTCAGCACTGTTTTAAATAAAACACCTTATACAACGAGTGAACTACATCGGTAATTGAATTACCGAGCATCCGATATATATGGCTTCGCCATACAGATTCTGGGTGCGTCCATGACACCTTTACTGCTACCTTTTGGGGGTTACACAGCTACTTTTATGATCAGGGGAGAAGATAATCCGGTAACGGATATCTTTTTCTCTTTGTCGCATCCGGCAAAATATTTTCTCATAATGTTATATGCCCCTACTGCATCCGCATTATATACTGATAACTGGTCCTTATACAATCCCCTGTTCGTTCTGTTACATTTCTTTGCATATTCTTTTGTTACTTGTGGTGCATGAAGTTTTTGATTTGTCACTTTTCCCAGATTCTTATTCCTTCGAATATTTGTGATATCGCCAATAATAACCGTGTGGATATCATTTGCTTTACAATAATTCACTACTGCTCTGGTCACTTTATGAAGATAGTCGTGAATACAGTTTCGCCTGTACTTTACCGACCAAACCACATGGTAATTAATGTTGTATACGCAAGTGCGTGAATGACGCTTAGAATATTATTCACATGTAGGTTTATCCTCCGGGGATGACGGAAATAAAAATTAGAATATCATTCACTTGTAAAAAGCCACTGTAAAAGGTGGCTTTTGGTTTAGGTAAGAGATTAAATACTATAGAAGAAAGAAGGTGTCTGCTTGGCAGAATATACACTTTACATAGACGAAAGTGAAACATTTAATAAATCTTTTTCCCAGTAATAACTGGTACTGTTTTTCAAATGATTCATTTGTAGTGAAGCCTCGTATATCAAGTGCAAAATACACTATATAATGGCACAGACTTTATCCCCTTTACCATTCCAAAATTTCTTGTTGAAATCCTGATGGCATAAACCGGATCATATTTTTCCATATAAACCATCATACTTTTCGCTTTCACATGATTTCCCGCTTTACATTCAACCGGAATTACATGACTGTCTTTTTGTATCAGGAAATCTACTTCTGCCGTATTATCTGACTCCCAATAATGAAGATCATAGCCATTCGTTTTCAATGCAATCGCAACGTAGTTCTCTGTCAATATACCACGAAAATGCTCTGTTTCCTTACTCCTCAATGCTTCCAGCGTCATTCCCATTCTGGCAGACATAATACCCATATCACTATAGTATAATTTAAATGTACTCACATCCTGATATGCTGCAACCGGATAAAATCCCTGACTACATTTCATACACTTATTTACAATTCCAGCCCGAATCAGCCAGTCAATCGCATCTCCATATTGAGATGCACGCGCGCCCGATTTTATCAACTTATACTGGAACTTTTTAGCGTCTTTTGCCAACTGCGCCGGAAGGGAATCATATGCTTCAAAAATGCGCACTATATCTGACTTATTCGCATATTTTGTCATATCCGCAATATAAGAGTTTAATAACATCTGTCTGATTTCCGTCTGCTCTATAGGACTGTCTTTTGCAAGGTCGGCTTTCACCGCTGCCGGCATTCCCCCAACAATACAATAATGATAAAATTCCTGCATAGCCTCCTCATGGAGCATCTCATTCAACGGCTGATTATTTTCATAATGTTCCCGGATCGTGTCTGTAAGCATCTGTTTCCCTTTTGCCCACAACACCTCTTCCAAATCCATTGGATACATGGTCAGCATCTGAACTTTCCCAACCGGAAATGAATATTTTTCCCGGTTCACCGCCACACCAAGCAGGCTTCCGGCAGCCATTACATGATATTCCGGAGCTTCTTCTGAAAAATATTTTAGCGAAGTTAATGCTCTTTCACACATCTGAATTTCATCAAAAATTATGAGTGTATTTTCAGGTACAATCTTTACCTGATAGTATTTTTCCAAAACAGCTATCACATGATCTGCATGAATATCTGTTTCAAAATATTTTCCAATTCTTTCGTCTGTTTCAAAATTTACATAAATCGTATTCTTGTAATATAATGATCCAAACTCACGCATTTCAAATGTTTTTCCAACCTGACGTGCACCATAAATAAGCAATGGCATTCTTCCATCTGACATATTTTTCCACTCATATAACTTAGACGTTATTTTACGTTTCATGCGTATGCATTCTCCTTCCCCAAAATATTTTGGTGTATTTTAATGTATTATATTACATCTTTTCATATGAATCAATGTGTTTTTTCACATTTTTATTTTTATACAATATCACATAAATCATACTTACGCATGCGCAATAGCCTGAAACATAAATTTATCATCCCCGATTGTTTCAAACGCCTTTCCCTTAACAAAAAACGTGGTATCTTCCTCATCGACAACCGTTTCCTCGTAACCCGTCCGGTCGGTCGGCGTAAAAAATAATGCTGCCCGGCGGATCGCACTTCCAAAAGAAGCGATTACCTCATCCACCGATGCCTCCTCGAAAATCGCATGGATCATAAGCGTATCTCCCTCGATTTCCGCACTGTGCTTTGCTTTTCATGACCTTTACCATCTTTTCCCAATCATCCGCTGTGTCCATCGGATCCTTTTACGCCAGCCCGTTAAAACTGTCCCTCAACACCTTATTGTCTCTGTAATCTTTTACAATCTGCATAAACGCACCTTTCCCGACTACCAGCCCAGATCCAGCAGCCAGTTATTCAGACTTCTCTCCCTCTCTTTTTCATCGGTAATCTCCTTTAAACCTGTATATTCACCCTTGATATTGCCGTCCACGATAAAAAGCACCCTGCCACATTTTGCCGCAACTTTCGCATCATGCGTTACCATGACGATCGTTGTCCCCTCATTGTTTAACTTCACAAGTTCATCCATAACCTCATTGGAGAAAGTACGGTTTAATGCGCCGGTCGGTTCATCGGCAAAAAGCAGTTTGGGACGGTTCATCATGCTTCTGCAGATACACGCCCGCTGAAGCTGTCCACCGGAAACCTCGTTGATATCGTTATCTGCAATCTCGATGATCCCCATTTTGCGCATAAGCTGCTCGCCTCTTTCCTGCTTTTCCTGCCTGCTTTCCCTGGACTTTTTGCTTTCTGCTGCCGGAAGCACGATGTTATCGAGAATCGTAAGATTTTTCATCATATACATCTGTTGAAAAATAAATCCCATCTCATCCAATCGGATTTTTGCAAGTTCCTTTTCGCTCAGTTTCGTCAAATCCTTCCCTTCAAAAAGCACCTGACCGCTCGTCGCTCGGTCCATACCCGAGATGGCATACAAAAGCGTGGATTTTCCGGAGCCGGATGGTCCCATGATTGCAACCATCTCCCCTTCTTTTACTTCAAGATTTACATTCTTTAACACATTATTCTGCCTTTTATCAATTACATAGGTTTTGCAAAGATCTTTTGCACAAAGCAATGCTGCCATAAGATTTTCCTCCATTTACTCTATATTGGTTGTGTCGTTGCTCTTAATCGTCCGGATCTGTAATGCTGTCATTCCCGATGCCAGAAGCGTCATAAGGAAAATAATGCCCGGATACAGGAAAAAGATTTTCCACGGACGGATCACATAAGCCACTTTTCCGGCCCCCATCATGCCGAATATCGGATTGCCGATCAGATATGTTGCCGGAATGGAACAGATTGCTGCCAAAAAAACAGCCACAAGCGTAACAATACCGAATCGTGTCATATGCCATTCCATCACCCGTTTGTTACCGAATCCCATCGCCTTAAGAACCGCGATCTGGCTTTTCTCGTCCGCAAGAAATGACCGCTCCATCAGAATACATACAAGAAGCACGACGATCAGTGTAATTCCAAGAAGCAGATACTGTACCGATTCCATCGTCGATGCCGCACCCATACAGTCGTCACAGTATTCCGTGGCATTCATTACTTTTTCATTGTCAAAAAGCTTTTTGATTTTTTCTTTTCGAATCTCTATCTCCTTCGCAGAAGGATGGTCGTCAAAATCGATCTGATAACTCATAACATTCGCAATATAGGTAAAATCGGTCGGTGCGTCCTCGTGAAGCCGTATGACTTCTCCAAGCTGATTCATGCTTTGAAAATAAGCAACCACAACGCAGTCAAGTGTCTCTTTTCCAAAATCAATCGTTACGGTATCTCCGAGTTTCGCCCCGGTCAATTTGCTGACCGTCGGTGTAATCGCAATCTCATTTTTGTTTTGCGGAACCACCCCTTCGGTATATTCGTACTCGGATGCTTTCGTATGGATTCCCTGCTGACAACTGATGGAATAATCTTTTCCGTCAAAATGAACCTTATATTTGTACTGCGTTTCCACACACAGTTTCGCAGGCATTCCGTTTTTCTTAAACAGTGCTTCCGTTTTTGCAAAGTACTCCTCGATCTGCTTTCTTCCATCCGGATTCATACAACTCATCGCTTCCGTCAGATCGGTGTAGTACAGATCACTCCGCGTTCCGAATGTTGTAATAAACGTATCGCTTCGCATGGTTGATGAGACGTTGACAAATACAAGCACAAACAACGTGCATAAAAAGAATGTGGTTATGATCGTCATGTACCGTTTCGGTGCGCTGAACACATCATTGACCGCCATAAAGAAACCGGTGCTTCCGTGGCTTTTAACCAGACGAAACGGCGACTTCTTCTTATAACGTTCCCCCGTCTGACCGGAACGGATCGCATCGATCGGAGAAGACTTCTTCACCAGCTTCGTGCAGCGAAAAGCATACAGCAGAATGACAATAACGACCAGAATTGCCCCCAGAACCGACAACAGGAAATGGTTATCCGCCTCCAGAACCATATTGCTGCTGACCGATCGCAGTAACAGATCAGAAAACGGGATACTCATAAAAAATCCCACAAACGCTCCTATTACTGCCAACATCAGATACTTTGTCAGGTAGAGACTCCGGATCTTGAAATTGCTGATACCGATTGCTTTCATCACACCGATCTCACGAAACTCCTCAAAGATCGTAAACGTGATGGAAAACTTTAATACGACAAACGACACGATGATCAGGCAGATACTTAAAATCAGCATCGTAAACGCAACGATCATATCCATGACATAGCACATTTTTATCAGCGAACGTGCGCCGGAAAACATGATGCCCGGAGCCTGTGAAATAGCCGAAGCAATCTCCGATACGCCTGCCTCATCCTTTAGATCAATATAGCCGATCTGTCCCTGATACCCATTGTAAATGGTTTCATCCGAAAGCAGCTTCTCGATCTCCTCCCGATGAAAAAGGAAACGGCTGTTGCCCATCATGGAAGACCCTAAAAGCGCATCTTTTGCCATACCATCCAGCGTTACCATAAAAGAAATACTGTTGTGCGTAATCCTGATTTTATCCCCCGGCTGCAAATGATTTTTCTCCATAAAATCACCGGTTGCATATGCATGCCCCGGCTTGATCTGGGTAATCTGCTTATTCTCTTTATCAAAGAATTTAAGCCGGCTATCCTCGATGGACTGGTAAATAACAGAATTCTTTGCCTCCAGTTTTTCTCCGTGCATATCTTTCAGATTGGATTTTTCTCCGAATACAACCGGCTCAATGCGATAATCCCGGATGGATTCCATCTCATGCAGGATCTCATCGATGGACGCTTTGCTGTCCGCACCCATCGAGATGACCACATAATCGCCGATCCCCGCCTTATCCAGATAGGAATCCGTTCCGTTCATGACGGAAACAACATTGCTGATTCCGCTCGCTACAAACATCGTTGCCAGCAGAATAAAACAAAGCAATATTGCGTTCATTACTTTTTTTCTTTTCAAATCTTTTTTCAAAATACGAAAAAGCATTTTAACGTTCCTCCCCTCGTTTGATGTACTCATCTTACAGGAGAAATTATTAAACAATCCTTAAATGCACATTATGCCTTTCGCACAACAACTGTCGCGCAGAAATCATCTTCCTTAATTTCCGCAAATACTTCCCCATCCATTTTTTGCATCAACTGCCGGCTGATATACAGTCCGAGTCCCGAACCATCCGTCGAGCCGACATTGCTTCCGCGATAAAAAGAATCAAACAGATTTATGAGTTCTTCCTGCTTTAAGCTGCATCCGGAATTTCTTACCGTGATCAGTCTGCAGTCCTCTTCCTCCGAAAAGTCGATGGAAATACACTTGCCGTCCCCGTATTTGATCGCGTTTTCCAAAAGGTTCTGCAACACCTCGATCAGCCGGTCCGCATCCCCTTTCAGCAACAGATCCGTGTAGGATGCAATCTGAAATCCGGTATGTAAATTATGCAGTTTTTCCTCATAAAGTCCCCGGATCGCATCGATCACATGGGACAGATACACTTCCCCCGGATTGACACTCAGTTGCAGGAAATCCTCTCTCGATGCGAGCGTGATCTCATTGACATACTCCTCAATCTCTTTTACGTTCTTTTCAATCCCTTGACATGCTTCGACACGCCGCTTCCCGGTCGTATAAAGATTTTCTGCCAGCGCCTTCGCATACAGCCGGATCGCAGATAACGGCGTCCTGATGTCATGTGTCAGCGACAGGATCAGCGTCTTTTTTTCTTTTTGCAGCGCGAGTTCTTTTTCTTTGTTGCTCTCCAATGTTTCGCGCAGCATATCCATTCCCCATAGGAATCTGCCTAAGAATTTGCTTTTTTCGGCTTTGACCGGCACTGAGAGATTGCCTTTCGCCAGATCCTCGGTCAGCGACTGCATCTGTTCAAACGGCTTTATGATCTTCTTTCCGATATAACAAATCAGAAAAACAGACAGCAAAAACAGAATTCCAAAGGCAATATCCATGAGAATCCAGGTTCTGTCGTCTGTCTGTGTATAAATGATCCTGTAGATTGTTTCGGTTTTATCCTGCACACGCGAAATGCACGGTTCCTGATTATTTGCTGTCACATAATAAACGATATTCGCAAGTGCAATAATAAGCAGCTCCACTCCACAAAACTTTGCTACAAATTTTTTGTAATTATTCATATCGGTATCCCGTTCCCCAAACCGTAATAATGTGTTTCGGCTTCTTCGAATCCTGTTCTATCTTTTCCCTCAGCCACTTGATATGTACCGTGAGCGTCTGCGGCTCCGATTCACTGTTGCTTCCCCAGATGCGGTTGAACAGGTATTCTTTCTTCAATGTCGTTCCTTTATTTTCGACCAGCAGTTTCAGCAGCTGGAATTCCTTTTCCGTGACATTGACCGGTGTTTGGTTCACGGTGAGTGTCTGCGTGACATTGTTCAATTTCAGATTGTCGCATACGATTTCGTCCAATGCATATTTTCGTTTGAAAATGCCGTTGATCTTGGCAATCAGAATATCGATATCATAAGGCTTACAGATGTAATCATCCGCGCCGATCTGCAAGCCTTTTAATGTGCTTTCCTTGTCGTCTCTTGCAGTCGCGATCATAATATGTGCGTTTGAAGTCTCCCTTATTTTGGAACAGACGGAATAACCGTCCACCCCCGGCAGACCGATGTCAATCACAACAAGATTGGCACCGTACTGCTCAAAGATCTGAAGTGCCTTCTCCCCGGTGTCCACAAGGCTCACCGTATAATTTTCTTTTCGCAGGAAATCGCACAAAAGTGTTCCGATCTCCCTGTTGTCCTCTACGATAATAATGTCCGGCATTATTTTACCTCATGTCCTGTCACGACCTCAAAGTGATATTTTACAATTCCAAGGTCAATCCTGGAATAAAAACCACCAAGATTTTTGGCTGTTACAATTCCGTTTTTCAGTTCAAAATAAAACTTCTGCTGATTGACAGCAGTTGGTGCAAGACTTACCGCTTCCATACCTTTTTCAAACCATTCGTTCTTCTGATCCGCCTGTCCAAGTTCTGCGATACTTTTGCTTTTATGTGGAACTCCCTGTGTTTCTCCATATCCCAGTGAGATAATAATGAGTAGCTTCTGTCCTCTTTTGATCTGCGCTTTTGATTTTCCATGCGTCATTGCCACCCAGCAGGTATTAAGCCCAAGTTTCTGACATTTCAGCACAATCTTCTCGCCATAATATCCTGCCTTTTCCTGATCATTCTTATTTCCGACAATCGCGATATAATTCTTTACATTTTCAAATTTTCCGTAATGAGCCATAAATGAATCAAAACATTTCGGTTCATCGTAAAAAACCTGTATCGACAGTTTACTTTCCGCATTAACATCTTTTATCAACGCATTGATTTTTTCTCTCTTTGAAGATTCAATTGCCTGATTTTTATACTGTCTTACGCTGTGTCGCGCTTTCATGGTCTCTAATATATCCATTTTAATATCCTCGCTTTCGTTCAACTGATTAAACCGAGTATACCATATCTTTAAAAAAAAAATTCAATGGTAAAGAAAATCGAGACCATTATAACCTTTTAACTTTCTTTGTTAGTTTTATCATAGTTCTACAGATTTTCCCAGTCAATCTTTTCATTTTTATAAAAGAATTCATGATCATGTTCTCCGATTTTACGCAGCACACGACATGGATTTCCTACCGCAACAACATTATCAGGAATATCTTTTACAACAACACTTCCTGCGCCAATTACTGAATTTTTTCCAATTGTAACTCCCGGAACTATAATAGTCCCTGCGCCGATCCAGACATTTTCCCCAATATGAACGGTCTTGTTATACTGCATCGCATTTTCACGAAGTGATGGCTCAATCGGATGATTCGCAGTTGCTATCGTAACGCTTGGACCAAACCCATATGATTTTCCTCCATTGTTGCTGTTCTTATCCTCGTTGCTGTTCTTATCCTCGTTACTCTTACCTCACTCCTACCAATATAGCATGCATAGAATTTATTAACAACCGGAAACGCCATAGAAAACAACCGTAAAAAATTTTTTACTTGACTTTAATTTCATTTTTCTGCTAAAATGCAAGAGTTGTAAAAACAAATTAAATACAAGACACATATCAGACAATAAATGTCACCTGTCCACTGTCAGACGGACGGGCAGCATTTGTTGTCTTTTTTTGTTGTCGGAAAGGAAACACTATGGTTATGAAACTCATTCTTGATGCGATTCAAAAATACAACGGAGGAAAAGAAAATGCCTAGAACACGAGGAGAATCCATATTTTTTACAGCGATCACCGCATGGATGATGGTCTATGTCATGACAGTCTATAACACGGTACTCGCAACAGGAAGCTTTACAAATACGACCTTTCTTATTGCATTGAAGGGAATGTGGATAGAGTATATCATCATCGGATTGCTTGCCTATTTCGTGTCCGGTCATCTCTCAAAAATGTGCGCCTTCCGCGTTGTCCAGCCTGGCGACCGGCCGATTTTTATCATCTTTGCGATCCAGACTTTCACGGTAATCTGGCAGGTTGCATTCGCCAGTGTGATCGGTGTCTATCACGGACATGGATTTACCGCCAACTTTACACCGGATTATCTTATGACCTATTGCAAAAATTTTATCATGGCATTTCCGCTGCAGCTTATTTTTGTAGGACCGCTTGCAAGACTGATCTTCCGGACATTATTTATCAATCATAAGAAAGAAAAAAACACCAACGAGATTCAGAATGACGATGAGAAAATCGTTGCAAAAACAATGTAAGCTATTTATATGCAAAAGCAATCAAAAAATCAATCGTAAAAAAATACGATTGATTTTTCGATTACTTATACGCATTACAATGAATTAAAAAGTCAGCCGCATCTGATGCCACACAGCGTTTCCGTGTGTGGATTTATCGGACACGCCTTCATCAACAAAACTAAATTTTGCATAATACTTGATCAGTTTTTCCTTGCAGGTCAACACAAGACCTTTTCTGCCCTGCTCTCTTGCATCCTTGATTGCACATTGGATCAGTTGTCCTGCATATCCGTGTTTACGATAATCCGGAAGTGTATTGACACCGAATATCATCTGCCATGCACCATCCTCGTTGTGCATAGCAGCCTTCTCATACATTTCATCTGTCAAATCTGCCTCATCGGTTACAAAACCATCTACAAATGCGATCAGTTTGTCTTCCTCCAACATAATCCAGAAGTGATTTCCATAATACCGGATTCGACCGGCAAATTCTTCTTTCGTTGCAGCCTCCGCTGCTGGGAAACACTCTGCCTCTACATTTGCAATCTCGTTAAGATCATCCATGGTTGCTGTTCTTATCTTCATTTCTCATTCCCCTAATTTTCATTCTTTCCCTTAAATTTTACCGCATTTTAAGGACAAGTCAATCCAACAACACTCCCTGTGCTCCACTAATATATAAAGTGTGTATCAACGAAGCCAGTTCATCTGTTTGTTGGTTGATAAACGTTTCTCTAACTTTTATAATATTGTACAACACAGTGTTGGATAATGAAAGGAAGAGTTATATGAATGCAATTATCATTTATTATTCCCGTTCTGGAAATACTGAAAAAATAGCAAAACAACTTCAGTCAGATCTGGGTGTCACATGTATGGTATCTCTTAATTGCACATTTGTTTTCTTCTATTTCTTGCAATCCATTATGATCTTCTCACACAGATCATATCCAAGCTCGGAACTGTTCAGTGACAATGTATAATTCTTTGCCATCCCCCACTTCTGATCCGTATAAAATCGATAATTTGTCATACGCCTTTTATCAATATCCGCCATCATTTTTTCTGCTTCCTCCTCGGTAACATTGTACAGTTTACAGATACGCGCCACCTTTTCCGGCATATCCCCATGTATAAAAATATTCAGCACATTATCTTTGTCTTTTAAGATAAAATCCGCATTCCGTCCTATGATCACACAGCTTTCCTTTTCCGCAATCTCCAAAATCACTTTTCTCTGCGCTTCATACACCATATTCTCTTTAAAAATACATAACCGACCAGACACGCGATAAACTCTGTGATCGGGAACGCCCACCAGATCAGCGAAACTCCCATCTGTCCATTTCGGACGAAAATAGAGAAAATGCCTGCCAACGGCAATATAATTACAAGCTGTCTAAGCAGCGAAATCACAAGCGACTCGATGCCTCCGTCCAATGCCTGATAAATTCCCTGATATGCGACATTGATTCCTGCAAAAAGAAAACTGATAGAAATAATGTGCATTGCTCCGATAAAATATTCTCTTGACTGCCCTGCGTTGAATAAAGTTGCAAATGCACCCGGGAAAATTTCCGTGATCGCCACACCAAGAACCATAAGTACGATTGTATAAATCAGTCCGTACTTCATACCATCCTTAATTCGCTTTTTACTTCCCATCCCATAGGAAAAAGCGATGATCGGTGTGATCGCATCACGCAGACCAAATGCAAGGAACAACACAAACTGCTGCACTTTATAAAACAATCCATATGCGGTCTGCGCCGAAGGATTAAATTTTAAGATCAGATTCATTACATAAACCATAATAGACATCAATGCCTGTGCAATGATCGCCGGAAGTCCGATCGAATAAATCTCTTTTATAATTCCACCCTCCGGTTTCATGTATTTTGTTCCATGCGCAAATTCTTTATTTAATTTCGTATGAAAAATAAAGAGTAATACTGCCGATGCAACCTGTCCGATTACCGTCGCATATGCAGCACCTTCTACTCCCATTTCAGGAACAGGTCCGATCCCGTAGATCATGATCGGATCAAGAATAATATTTACCACTGCCCCCACAACCTGACCGATTGTAGAATAAAGCGAACGTCCGGTTGCCTGTAATAACTTTTCAAACAGGGAAAAGAAGATAATTCCAAACGAAATCACACAACATATCCTGAGATAGCCGGTTCCCATCGAAATTACTTCCGGATCAACCGTCTGCGATGAAATATAGGCTTTCACTCCGAAAATTCCAAACAGCAGACATACCGCATAAATAATTACTCCAAGAAATAAACTGTTTCCCGCAACTTTTGCTGCTTTTTTGCTGTTTCCCTGTCCAAGTGTCCGCGCAAGAAGTGCATTCGTCCCCACACCGGTTCCGATTCCTACCGCTACCATGAGCATCTGCACCGGAAACACCAGCGTAAGTGCATTTAAAGCGGCTTCACTTCCCTCCTTCATGTTTCCGACAAAGGCACTGTCCACAATATTGTAGACCGCCTGCAATGCCATCGACAAGATCATCGGTATTCCCATCTGTACCATGAGCTTATTGACCGACATCTCCTTCATCCTGTTTCTTTCTGCCATCTTAACTGAATCCTCCTTTTTCTACATAAAAAAAGCATGTACTTATCTCACAAGCTGGACTTACGCTGATAAGCTACACACTTTTTCATGGCATTATAAAATTAAAAACGAGCAACAAAACTGGATTTACGCTCGTTTGCTACTCGTTTGAAAATTATTATATTTCTCTTTTTTCTTTTACTGCTGCTGCAATTTTCTCTACAATCACACAGACAATTACGGTAATCACCATATCCGGCAGCGTATTTCCAACTGGTGTATCCACATGCATCAGCACCCGGTACAATACAAAACCGACCAGCCACACCACAAGATTTCTCCACTGAAAAGCGGATTCCTCAGCATCTGCTTTCTTTAAAATGAAATAATCTGCAATCTGCACTGCAATCATCGGGGCAAATACAGAACCAATCAGATACAGGAAATTTGTAATGTTATCCATCGGATAAACAATTGCTGCCACAGTTCCAATCACGGTAACAACAATCGCTGCCCATTTCTCCTTAATTTTTGAAGAAATGGAAACACTTGAAACTCCTGCGGAATATGCATCCAGAAACGTCGTCGTAACCGTGGAAAATACAATGATGAGAAGTCCCACAACGCCAAACCCTGTTTTTAACATAATCTGCGCAATATCATATTCGCCGGTAAAAATAGCAGCCCCCATACCGATCATATACATAAAAATGCTGACCAGACTGTAGACAACCACACTGACAAGTGTTGCGGCAAACGGTTTTTCTGCTTCTCTTGTATAATCACTGATCAGTGGCAGCCAGGAAAGCGGCATTGCCACGGCAAGTTCCACAGCCGCACCAAATGTAAGACTTCCATCATCCACGACCGGAGCCGCGCTTCCGGTTCCAAAAAAGATCACTTTAAAAAGAACCAGAGATAAAATAAAAAGTGCGGTCATGGCAACCGTATTTAACTTGCCAAGATTCGTAAGTCCGACAAAAATCCAGACAACAATCAATGCGCCGATAATGATCGCCCATACCCAGATTCCGGTATGCAAAACCCCGTCTGCCGCAAGCGCTCCGTCATAAATCATAATTGCGGTCCACCCTACAAGCTGTAACACATTTAAGACAGCAAACAGAAGGCTTCCTCTCTCGCCAAAACTCATTTTCACAGTTTCCATGGCACTTTTTCGTTCTTTCGCTCCAATCATTCCTGCTGCAAACATCATAAGTCCGCCGATCAGATGTCCCAGTAAAATTGCTGCCATGGCTTTTCCAAATCCAAGCGGTGCAAAATAAGTACCTGTCAGTATTTCCGCCAGGGATACACCTGCTCCAAACCAAATTAATCCGTTACTGAACACGGAAGTTCCTTTTTTTTCCATTTGTACACTCCTCTTAACCTATGATAAACCCGGCCTCACATTTGCCGGATACTAATATTCTCCTTCAATTGCAAATGCATGGTCCATTGGTCCGCTTCCTTTTCCAAGGTCAAGCATGGCGGCAAGTGCACCGGAAATATAATTTTTTGCATACTTCACGGACGTTTCAAGATCTCTTCCTTTTGCAAGGTTTGATGCAATCGCAGAAGAAAGCGTACAGCCTGTCCCGTGTGTATTTGGATTGTCAATCCTCTTTCCCTCAAACCATACCGGCTCTTTACCCTTCTGGTAGAGCAGGTCATTGGCATCATTTAACTGATGACCACCTTTTAATAAAACGGCACAACCCAATGTGTCACAAATAATTTCTGCTGCTTTTTCCATATCTGCATCGGTCTTGATCTGCATTTCGGAAAGCACTTCCGCTTCCGGAATATTTGGCGTAATCACCGTTGCGAGCGGTAATAATTTACTTTTCAATGTGCTGATAGCATCCTCACTGATCAGTCTTGCCCCACTGGTTGCCACCATGACAGGATCTACGACAATATTTTTTGCGTGATACTCTGTCAGCTTCTGCGCAATCGTCCCAATCAGTTCACCAGAAGCAACCATTCCGGTTTTAATCGCATCCGGATAGATATCCGTAAAAATACTGTCCAGCTGCTCTGCCAAAAACTTCGGGGTTACCTCCATAATATCTGTTACACCGGTCGTATTCTGGGCAGTCAAAGCCGTGATCGCACTCATTGCGTAAACATGGTTTGCTGTCATTGTCTTAATATCTGCCTGAATGCCGGCGCCTCCACTGGAATCACTTCCAGCAATTGTTAATGCTGTGTACATAACATCCTCCTTATCGTATCCCTTTGTGCATTAATTTTATATAGCGACTGAAGGTGGTGCCCCCAATCTGCCGCTGCATGTACTATATTACACACCCTCTCCGGAAATGCAAGAGGTTTTTTCATGGATCACATTCAGGACATCCCTCAAAGCCTGTTTTCTTCCCGAACCTTTACTGGCTTCTCTTCCTTTCTGATAAAATAAGTAAAAGGAACCAGCATTTGACAGATGCTGATTCCCTGTTATAAGACTAAAAAGATTCAACCTCAGATATCCGTTTATATCTCTTACATAATTTTTTATTTTCGTACATATAAGAGTCAGCCTTATCGAGCAATGTCTGAATTGTATATTTACCGTCGTTTGCGGATAATGTCCATCCATAAGCATAGTCAATCAGCATTTTGGCTTCCCTGTTGTTTAACCGGTCTTTTTCGAGACATAAACATTTTAATATTTCCTCAACCTCTGTTTGGCTTGTATGATAAATAACTGCCATAAATTCATCTCCACCATATCTTCCAACAAAGTCTTTTTCCGGAATCACATTGCGCAAAAGCCGGGCAAAATTCAATATTAACTGGTCTCCTGCCGAATGTCCCATTGTATCATTTACCGTCTTTAAATTATTCAGGTCAAACATTATGCATGCGGTAGGCTCACTAATTATTTCTTTATTACCAAGAAGTTCCTTACAGGCACTTTTGTTTGGCAATCCGGTATGGGCATCTGTATATGCCCTGTGTTCTAACAGCTTATTTTTCACCGCCATCTTCATTGCCATCAGGGTCTGCACAATAACCAATATCACCAGACACAGCATATCAAACGCAGACAGAATCTCTATGGTGCGAATCTTTGTGGCAATCTTTTCGGAATACTTTTCTGCTGCAAATACAGTTTCATCTGCCATCTTAAAATAAATCTCACTCATATTGACAATATCTGTATTTTCATATCCCACACTTCTTACGGCTTCAATTTCTGTTTTCAATTTTTCCCAGTAATCACTCTGAATCTTTAATTTTTCCTGATATTCTTTATCATAGAGTTTTACCAGTTCATAATGTCCATCCTGATATCTTAACCCACTCAGAATATCATCCAAATATTTCATTAATTCTTCATTCCGGTTTTCTGTAATTTCTAATTTTACTTCACGCTGTGTAGCTCCACGTACCAGACCTGCATAATTTATTACACGCGCTGTCCCTTGTAACCAGCTAATCTGTATCATCATAAAAATAATAAGAATTACCAATACCAGGATAAGGCAGCTTTGTATAATACCAATTATATTTTTACTTTTCTTATCAGACGGTCCTTTCAGATTAAGCATTTTTCCTCCCATTAACAATCAAACCTGTTCTTCTGCATACATAGCATTCACCTTATATCAGATATTTCTTTTCAAATTCTTCAATCTTCATCGGTTTTCCATAAAAAAATCCCTGAATCATACGGATTCCCATCTGCTTTACAATATCCCTCTGCTGCTTCGTCTCCACACCTTCCACGCACACATGTACACTGATGGCATTTGCCAGTTCCGAAACCATCCGCACAAATGCATTGGAAAAATCGTCCTCTCCAAGATGTTCAATAAAACAACGGTCTATCTTGATCACATCCAAAGGCATCTCCCGGATATGATTGAGGGATGAATATCCTGTTCCAAAATCATCCAGTGCCACGCGTACACCAAGATTCCGGATCTCACTTAATATCTTCTTCATCCGTACCATATCATTGATCGCCAGGCTTTCCGTTACTTCCAATGTCAGATTCTGTGGTATGATACGGGTTTCTTCCAGAACCTTTGCAACCTTCTTTACAATATCATTCTGTAACAGCTGTACAACCGACAAATTTACATTGACATGATACTCCGGATGCCCCATATCATTCCAGTATTTACACCGCAATGCCGCATTTTTCATTACATATTCACCGATTGGATTGATCAGTCCCAGATATTCCGCAAGTGGAATAAAATCTGCCGGATTCACAAATCCAAGTGCACTTGAATTCCAGCGGATCAATGCTTCTGCACCACAGCATGGCTCTCCCGGCTGACAGACATCAATGATCGGCTGATAAAACACTTCAAATTCCGTGCATGCATTCATGGCTGCAGTACGCATATTTTTCTCCAGATCCAGTCTGCGGTATGAGGAAGATGCGTCCATCCCATCATAGTATTCCACGCGGTTTTTGCCCCTGCGTTTTGCCGACAACAGGGCAATATCTGCTTTACGGACAAGTTCTTCCACCGTTTCTCCATCCTTCGGGAAATATACGATCCCCATACTTATGGTGCAATAATAATCTTCTCCCTTTAAAAACCATGGTTTCTTAAATATGGATGTCACTTCCCTGACAATCCGTTCCAGCTCCGGATACACGGAATCCGGAATAATCACAACAAACTCATCCCCTCCCATGCGGTAACAGGTATTCTCAATCCCATCTATCCTGCGCAGGCTATGGGAAATCGCTTTCAACAGAATATCCCCATACTGGTGTCCCAGCCCGTCATTGATATGCTTAAAATCATCCAGTCCCATATAAAGCAACGCTCCTGTTGCATCTTTTTCCCGGGTCTTTCGTATAAACTGTCCCAGATCCTGTTCGCAGCGCATGCGATTAAACAACCCTGTCAGGAAATCATTGTTCGCCTGATTTTCAATTTCTTTCTGATAAATTTTCTTTTCGGTAATATCATAGAGTGTACACATGGCAACTTTTCTGCCATCCACCCAGTCAATCTCGGTCTTATGCACATCCAGCCAGCGTTCCTCAACAACCGAATAAATTTCCTCATAATACTGGCTGCGCTTTGTTTCCCGGTCGGAAAACAGCATTTTTTCCAGATGATTTCCCGCGATACTGCGAGAGAAAAGTTCTTTGAATTTGTGATTCATATAAAGAATTGCATGGGTATGGTAATCAACCACATATATTCCACATCCGGTATTTTCCAGAATCGCCTCTAAAGATGTATAGGAACTTGCCAGCGAATTCTTTGCAATTCTTTTAAGCATGATGCTCTGCACAACTCTTCGCACATCACTGACAAATTTGATATCTCTGTTCTCCCAGATTCTTGTTTTTTCATTATCATACACGCAAAAATACATCGCCGTGCGGTTTTGTATTTCAATCGGTTCAAAAATTCCGGCACTGATATGACAGGTTTTAAATAAATGTGCAAACGGTTCCGGCATGATGGAGTCCGATGAGATCATATAAGTTTTACCATTATAAAACGGCAGTGCACCGATCGGAATATGCTGCCCCTCTGCAAGAATGGACTTGTCTGGTTCTTTTGTATACTCGCAGATCATGTCTGCCGTATTTTCCCCTGTATTCTCGCGCAACAGACATCCACCGGAAATTTCCAGACTTTCACATGTCTCCCGCAAAATATCCTCAGCCACTTTTTCAAAACTGTTATCCGAATCCATCATCTGCAAAATTTCGGTCATTGCCCGGCTGCGGTGCAGCTGGTATTCCATCGCCAGCTCGGAAACAGAACTCTTTTCAACCGCTTTCTGCGCGATCATCTGATTTCTGCGACTCTCAAACAACTGTCCGGAAAGCAGTGATAGAAATTCTACCGATGCGTAAAACTGCTCCTCCGTCGTAATAAGCATTCCCTCCGGCAGATGAACCTCTGGTGTCAGCCGCTCCTTTATAATGCCCATAACAATCCAGACAACCTGCAGCTGATCTTCTACTTTTGTGGAAACAGCACACAATTTCATGAAATCCTGTGCTGTTTCCCGCTCCACAACCGTTTCCATCCGGTCATGCTGCATCTGGTCTACCAGTTCCATGTAGGCATGTTTATCTACCTGTGTCCGTAAAAACTCCACCTGTTCTTCTGTTCCAAACGGTTTTGTCACAACACCTTTATTCTTATCCACACACATCAGATACAAATGATCTGCACAGCAAAACTGATCCTGCAGCTGCTGTAACATTGATATATCTATCAGATTCGTATCATCGTTCATGCCATTACCTCTTTACTCCTATAATTAACAGATAACATCCTGCCTTACTCTGCATACAATATTCTTCCAAAAGAGAGAATTCCCTGTGAAGACGCAGCTGTTTCTTCACAAATCCAATCTCTCCTGTATACATTACAATCACAGCCTCCTTTTCCAGAATGGTTAATGCTTTCCGGAAAAATTTCTCATACAGACGGTCCAGCTGCTCCCGCGTCATTTTTCCCCGCACCGGCATATTGGTTACAATCTCATCAAACAAATAATCATGTTTAAAATCAAAGAAATCCCTGTGTATGAAATTGATCTGTTCTCCTGCCAGAGCCGCATTCTCCCGTGCTCCGTCAATTGCCTCCCCAAAAATATCCGTACCATATTTTTCACGTGCCGGAACACGGATATCCCGCTCAATCAGCATGGTGCCCACGCCGCAGAACGGATCAATAATCTGCGCATTCTCTTTCAGATATGGTGCTGCCAGTTCCATAATCAATGCCGCAAGGGAAGGGTGCATGGAAGCGGCAATTGCATGTTTCCGGTACGCAAACCGGTGATCTGGAATAGTATAAAATTTCAGTGCCGGGAAAAACTTTCCCTCACGATTTGCAATCAGTCGAAGTTCTACCTCATAATCCCCCGGAGAATTCACCAGTTTTCCATCCGACAACTGTTCAATGGCAGATCCAAGCTTTTTGACAAACCGACTTCTCTGTTCCAGTGTCATTGCAGATCTGCACTCAATCCGGAAAAAGAATGGCTTGTCCTCCCGGTGGTATTTTGCACAGATTGCAAGCATTGGCTTCCACACCGTCTCTGCTGCTTTTTCCGGTTCCTGCTCCAGAAGTCCTTTGACCGGAAGTAAAAACAGCATGTCCCGATATGTGCGGATCTGCAACAGCTGCAACAGATCATCCGTCTGTACAATCACACCGAGCGGATGCGCCTTTCCACCGGTCTGATTTTCCAGTATTCCGCGATGATTGCGGTTTGTCACCAAAAGTACATGATTGTTCTTTTGTTTTATATCAAAATGATGGGTATCGATTCCTTCATACTGAATGAGGATTGCCCGCAGTGCCCGCAGTTCTGCTTCCCGGTGTTTCCGGTTTTCTTCGGTGACCGGCTCTCCTTCCAGCTCTGCAAGACGATCTTTCAGCTGCGAAAGGATTTCTTCTGCATGAAGTGCCTTCATGGCTTCCAGATATGCACTTTTTACGAACAGTGTCTGTTCCCGGGTATATGCTTTCCAGAGCGGCTGCAACGCATTCTGTACTGCCAGGTCTCCCAGAAGAAGTGCTGCATTCTTCCGCGTCTTTGCATCCTCTTCCTGTAAAAATCCAAACACCAGATCTTCATGCCCGCGTACAAATTCTATAGCCTGCGCTTTTTGCTCTTCCGTTGCTTCTTTCAGGCTGGCACGCAGAGCACTCAGATTACTCCTTACATTTTTCTTTTCCTGTAATTCCGTAAATAGTTGTATCAAAAATTTCTCCTCTGTTCCGTTAATTATTCAGAATACTCCCTATATTTAATTTATTGTAGATGATTTTTTATTCTTTGTCCACTCCATTTTTTTCGATGTAAGCCGCCAGATCATCATGAAAATCTTCCCATGCACTCTCATGTTCCACAAAATATTTCGGACAGTTTTTACCTGTCACATCATAATGCCGGATCACATCTTCAATTCCAAGATCATATCTTCCGATCAGCCATGTTGTCAATTGGATCAATGACTGATACGTACTGTCATTGAATTTTCCGGTGTCATCCGGAATACAGCATTCGATTGCGATTGTATCACTGTTTCGGTTATTGGATGCATATGCGATTTCATTGCAGGGAATGCACTGTACAATTTCTCCATCCAGCCCGATCACGAAATGACTGCTTGCCTTGGTCTGGTGAGATTGTTCCAGCCCTGCGAAATAATTCCGGTTCTGGATGGCAGTCGTTCCCGGATTGGCCGTGTAATGAACGACAATTCCACGAACCTTTTTAAGTGCAAGCCCCGGACGGGAATATTCATTGACCGGAAGCAGTTCCACGTCTAATTCCGGTCTCTGGTCAACGTATTTTTTATCTGTAATATCCCAGCTGCTGTCAGACACCGTCTGCTGCGCCCGTTCCTGCTTCACTTTATGTATGATTCCCAGAATGGATCCCAGCAAAATTACGGCAATGATAATCATTAAAATGCGCATCTGCAGCTGTTCTTTTCTTGTTCTTCGTTTTTTATATCTCTTTCGATAGGTTGGAGCCATAAATACATATCTCCTGTATTATTTTTACCCCTTTGTGGGGCTTATTTCTATCTTCTCACATATTGCGTATCTGTCAATGCTTTTTTCGATGCTGTGGATTTGTACGAGTGTTTTAGATATAAGTTTTCTCAAAATGACGGAAGAAGGCGTATATTCTCTTTCTACAGAAAAATTTACAAAGAAAATTTGTATAAAAGATACCGTTCGGAAGCGTTTTGTCAATACAGAGAATGATAATTCATTAAAAAATGAGTTGTTTTTGTGGTGTACAGCCTTAGAAATTGCCTGCTGTCACTTCCTGACAGATTAAATTCTTCATTCTGTCCTCTATTGTTACCTTTTTTGCTTTGTTGAAGAACACCCCGACAAGGTAGGTAGTGTTTCCTATTCTCGCCTTGAAATTGCCACCATCAATATAATTTGCTTTATTTTCCGCTGTTTTCTCTTCCTGCATTCGTACCTCTCCTTTCCAAGATTCCCCCTACAAGGGACAGGTAACAAAAAAGGTAACATGACCGAAAAGACCTCTCAAATCACCCTACCTGTATCTGCTACCTGTGTTTTATTTATTTTTCTATTTTCTTGTTACTTTTGTTACCTTTCATAGAAAGCCCAGTAAAATCAATACTTCCACTGGGTAACAAGATAAGTAACAGCAAGGTAACTTCATCAATTTTATTACTTAAATGGTATCTCCAACTCCATCTGCTTTGGTATTTCGATAAACCCATCGCTATCCGCTTTGTCGGGGATTCCCTGAGAGAAACCGGCACGAACCCAGCCACGCTGTTTGCCATAGACACCGAAATGCATGGCACCATCACTCATAATCCAGTCTGTTACCGAATTATACCCAGTACTTAGTGGCGAAACGCCACTAATTGGGCAATGGTTGCACCCTTGACCGGCTAAGGCGCTTCGCCCTTAACCCGAGCGG
>ERZ791773.309-NODE-309-length-22386-cov-3.224038_pt1 | contig 22386 bp, 19 predicted proteins | sample MGYA00509948_ERZ791773 | MGnify/ENA primary metagenome ERZ791773 (study PRJEB30046, sample SAMN00791987) | human gut metagenome | study: EMG produced TPA metagenomics assembly of the A metagenome-wide association study of gut microbiota in type 2... | reverse complement strand
ATTGCTTTTAAATTGAAATTTTAGAATCCGCTGTTGATGATCTTCCAGTCGTCGGACTTGGATTTTCTTGCGATGCTGATGTAGCGGAAGGGGTTGCCGTCGCGGCGGTCGAGGTTGGTCAGGACCCGGTAGATGATGATGTTTCCGGGGCCGTAATCGTCTTCGATTCCGCTGTTGTGATACTGTGGGTCGGAGGAATCGGCAGGGTAGATCTGGTCAACGCCTTCAAAAGAAGTTACTTCTTCTGTAAAATAATACTGGGCAAGTGCTTCGGTAGCATCCAGTTCCTCCTGGGTGAGAGCCTCCAGATAAGAGGTTCCGGAGACAGCGGTTTCATTGACAGCTGTACTGCCGCTTGGAATCTGTCTGGCAAATTCGGAAGGAATCATGGAAAGAGCGTTGCGATCTGACTCGGAAAGGCTGTAATAGAAGTTCAGCCATTTTAACGTGTCATCGGAAAGCTCTTTTTTCTTTTTGAACACGCCCTGGAATTCTACGGTGTCATCAGACAGGAACAGTTCATAGGCACCAGATGCTTCATCGGTCAGGACAGCAGCCGCGCCATCAGCCAGAATGCAGTAAGGAGCGCCCAGGCAGTCAAAACTGGCTTCTTCATTCCGGGCAGGTTTTTGTCCGGCTGCCGCTATGGACTGAATGGTGCCGTCGGTGTGATCCGGCTGAATGAACACAGTGCGTCCTGCGTCATAATACATGGTATTGTTAAAAAAAATCATATCAGAGGGTTCCTGGTCTGCCTGCGCGCTGGCAGCGGAGATATCTGCGGTTTTTTCGGCAGTGTTTTTGGCTGTGCCGCAGCCGGTAACAGCCAGAGCCGTGGCCGACAGAGCCAGAAGAACCAGAAATTTGCGGTATTTTTGCATAATAATTCTCCCAAATTAATCGTTCTGTCATTATAGCAAGTATGGATCAAAAAAGCTTTAAGATATTTTTAATTTTGGATTACTTCTTAAAAAATGGTTCCTGCACATGCCAGGAATTGACGGGAAGTCCCAAATACGTTATTATGAAAAAACAATCATTCGGAGATATTGTGTTTTTGGGAGGTTTTTGGGTATGACAAAAGAAAAGACAAAGGGAAATCAGATCACGGAAGGAATCATCTGGCAGCAGCAGCTGTTCTTTTTCTTCCCGATTTTGTTTGGTACCTTTTTTCAGCAGCTCTATAATGCGGCCGATGCCATGATCGTGGGGCGGTTTGTGGGAAAAGAGGCACTTTCAGCGGTGGGAGGTTCCACCAGCATGCTGACGCAGCTGATTGTGGGCTTTTTCGTGGGTCTCTCATCCGGCGCGTCCGTGATCGTGTCCCAGTATTACGGGGCAAAACGGCCGGAGATGGTGGGCTATGCGGTCCACACGGCACTGATGTACAGTATCATTTCCGGCGTCGTGATCATGTTTGCCGGTATCGGGCTGGCACCGTTTATGCTGGAGGCCATGGGAACGCCAGAGGATGTACTGGGGCTTTCCGTGATCTATCTGCGCATCTATTTTGCCGGTATCATTGCCAACCTGGTCTATAACGTAGGGGCGGCGATTTTGCGGGCAGTGGGAGATTCTAAGCGGCCGCTGTATTTTCTGGCGGCGAGCTGCCTGGTCAATATCGCGCTGGATATCCTGCTGGTCGTGTTCTGCCGTCTTGGGGTGGTGGGAGCAGCCCTTGCCACAATCCTTTCCCAGCTGTTTAGTGCGTTTCTGGTGGTGGCCTGCCTGATGCAGACAAAAGACATGCACCGCCTGATTTTCAAAGAGCTCTGTCTGGACGGGCGGATGTTAAAGCGCATCATCCGCATTGGACTTCCGGCGGGGATGCAGTCGGTGATGTACGGCTTGTCCAATGTCATCATTCAGTCGGGAATCAATTCCCTTGGAACCAACACGGTAGCGGCCTGGGCTGCCTACAGCAAACTGGATTCCGTATTCTGGATGATGATCAATGCCTTTGGTATTTCCGTGACTACCTTTGTGGGACAGAATTACGGAGCGGGGAAGATGGACCGCGTGCATCGCGGCGTGCGGACCTGCATGGTTATGACGATTCTGGCATCTCTTGGCATGTCGTTTCTCATTTACCGCTATGGAGTTTATGGGTATGAGCTGTTTACCACAGATCAGGATGTCATCACGATCGGCATTGCCATGATGCGTTATCTGGCACCTCTGTATGTGGAATATGTTGCCATCGAGATTCTGTCCGGTGCCCTGCGGGGCGTGGGAGACTGCTGGCGCCCCATGATCATCAGTCTGCTTGGTGTCTGCGTGCTGCGTGTGGGCTGGATTCTGATCGCGGTGCCGCTTAAACGGGATATTTACACGATCATGTTCAGCTATCCCCTGACCTGGGTTACTACAACAATGCTGTTTGTTATTTATTATCTGTTTTTTGGAAAACTGAAAATAGAAAAGGCGGGTAAAAAAGAAGCTGCAGGTGAGTAAAATCATCTGCAGCTTTTAAATTGGTCAGAACTTCTGTCTGTTCCTGCTTACATTTCCGGAACCGGGGTCGGTCTGGATTTGTCAAAGATATCCTCGGCACGGAACAGATCGTCTAATTTGCGGGGCCGGCCTTCTGCCTCCGCGGTGATATCTTTCCACATCCGGTAACCGTCGAGATTTCTGCGGCCCTGACGGAGATAGTCGTCGCCAAGCTGTACCCAGTACTGGCTGGAATCTACATTGCAGAAGTAGCGGAAACCGGCATTATAAAGATAACGGAACCGCTCGTTTTCCATGGTGTATGGATGCCAGTCACCTACGTCCGCGCCGAAGGGGAAGAGAATGATGTCGGTGGGACCGATCAGGGATTCTACTTCAGATTCCCATTTGTCCGTGTCGGACTGGAAACGGTCCCATTCCACGGTACCGAGATCCAGATGGCCCCAGCTGTGGGAGGCAAGTTCCCAGCCATTGTCACGCAGACACTGGGCTACCTCTGCGGCGGCCTGGCGGTCCTGCTCGTAGGTTTCGGAGCCGGTGTAGGCAGAAGAAGTGCGGTAGCCGAGAATGCCCTCGTAGCCGGTAAAGGCCAGAACCGCCCGTGCTCCCTTATAGGAAAAATCCGGATGATGTTCACAGAATTTTTCCAGGATCGGAACCAGATCATAGTCTCCGGTAGTGACCGTGCCGTCGTCCAGAGTGATCTGGCAGGTGGGCTTGCCGTCCTCACCGATCACGAGGCGGTTTGCGAAGCCGTCTCCATCCATATAAGGATAATAGCAGAGATCATCCTGGGACATGACAAAAGGAATCTTGTCCGGCGGGAGCATGATATCTCCGGCTTTCATGACGGTGTTTCCGTTCTCGTCTGTGGTTTCGTAAGCCATATCGTGAAGCTTTACCAGGACATATCCCTTTTCATACATGGCTTCCAGGATCTTGTTGAATTCATCGATAGTGGTCATAACCTGATTGTAGCCGTTCTGGTCTGCGTCGCCGTCGAAAGCTTTGGATGGATCTGCAATCAGCGTGTGAAAGAATACGTGTGTGATCTTACTGATGGGGGTGCGGACCAGTGTGGCTTCTGCGGATTCATATTCGGCAATAGCAGAGATGACTTCCGGATCGGAGGCAAATTCTTCGGAACCCTTCAGCAGTTCTATGGCCGCATCGTAATCATAGCCAGCAGCCAGCAGGTAGGCCTGGTGGAGCAGGTCCGCAGCCGGGGTGTCCGGCATGACGAAGCCGTCTCCCTCAGTGGGGGCTTCTGCTTCAGAACCATCTGCATCTGTGGAGATGACAATGCCGCCGGAGGTATCCGGAGTTTTGCCGTGATGCTGCTTCCTCAGAAAAAAAAGGCCGGTGCCAAGCGCGCCGATCAGTGCGATGCAGGCTGCGGCAGCCAGAAAACGGGGGAGCCTGGATGGGCGCCGCCTGCGGCTGTAGGACCTGCCGGAATAGTATTCATGCATATGTAAAACTCCCTTGATTTTTCGTTCCTGTTCTGGAATCCGCTATGGATTCCTCTAATCTCATCATAGCATAGAACCAGAAAAATAGCCATAGATTATAAGGAAAAGGTTGCGGTTTGCAGGCGGGGATCCTATGAAAAAAACGGTAATAGCTCTATGTGCCAGCTTACTGGTAAATCTGATAAACCCGGCGGGATTGAAAGCATGGGGCTGGACAGAGCTTGTGGTCAGTAATGGGAAAAAACAGGCGGAAATGATCCAGGCGGAGCAGACCGGGGAGAGGGACAGTCTGTCCGTGCAGGTGCAGGCTCCCTGCGCGGTTTTGATGGAGGCTTCTACCGGGCAGACCATTTATGAAAAGAATGCGGATGAGCGGCGAAGCCCGGCCAGCATCACCAAAATCATGACGCTGATTCTTATCTTTGATGCCATTGACGCGGGAAAAATCCGTTTGAGTGACGAGGTTGTGACCAGCGCCCATGCCAAATCCATGGGTGGATCCCAGGTGTTTCTGGAGGAAGGGGAGGTTCAGACGGTGGAGACTCTGATTAAGTGCATTGTCATTGCGTCTGGCAATGACGCGTCGGTAGCCATGGCAGAGTATATAGCCGGTTCGGAAGATGCCTTTGTCCAGAGCATGAATGAGCGGGCGAAGGGACTGGGCATGACGGGAACACGCTTTGTGGACTGCTGCGGCCTGACGGAATCACCGGAGCATCTTACCACAGCGCGGGATATTGCCATCATGTCCCGGGAACTGATTACAAAATATCCGCAGATCCATGCGTATTCCACAATCTGGATGGAGAACATTACCCATGTGACAAAACAGGGAACGAAGGAATTCGGGCTTTCCAATACCAATAAGCTTTTAAAAATGGCCACAAACTTTAAAGTGACCGGATTAAAAACCGGTTCCACCTCTCTGGCGAAGTACTGTCTGTCCGCAACAGCAGAGAAGGACGGTGTACGGCTGATTGCCGTGATTATGGCGGCACCGGATTACAAGGCACGCTTTGCGGACGCCCAGACACTGTTAAATTATGGATACGCCAGCTGCCATCTGTACGAAGACCAGGAAATGCCGGTGCTGCCAGAGCTGGATGTGGCAGATGGTGTGGAGCCTTCTGTCACGCTTCAGTATGCGGGCGGATTTTCCTATCTGGGGCTTGGAGGGGAAGATTTTTCTTCCATAGAAAAGAAACTGCTGCTCCCGGAAACGATGCAGGCACCGGTGACAGAAGGAGAGAAGGCCGGGGTACTGCGTTATGAACTGAATGGCAAGGCGCTGGGCGAGGTAGATATTCTGACGGCAGGCAGTGTGGAAAAGGCAGGCTTTTCTGATTATCTTTGTATGCTGTTTCGTGTCTGGAGCCTGGGAGTGCTGGAATAAAGATTATGGAAGGGGAAACGTCACGGAAGTATTTTCATACAATATAGGGATTAAGACAATTGCGGGAGGCTTTTAAAATGATGAAAAAACGATGGCGGATTCTGATTGCGGGCTGCCTTGCGTGCGCAGCGCTGTGTGGCTGTGCAAAGGAAAACTCCGGAGGGACACCTGTGACGATGTATGAGGTGGCCCATTCTATTTTTTACGCGCCACAGTATGCGGCAATTGAACTTGGTTATTTTAAAGAAGAGGACATTGATCTGACTCTGGTAAACGGGGCTGGAGCGGATAAGGTCATGACGGCTATGCTGGCTGGAGACGCGGATATCGGCTTTATGGGATCGGAGGCCAGCATTTATACTTACGCCCAGGGCGCGGAGGATTATGCGGTCAACTTTGCGCAGCTGACTCAGCGCGCTGGAAACTTTCTGGTGGCACGGCAGCCGGATCCGGACTTTTCCTGGCAGAAATTAAGGGGGAGCCGGGTGCTTGGCGGTCGTGCCGGAGGTATGCCGCAGATGGTTTTTGAGTATATTTTAAAGAAGAATGGCATGGATCCAAAAACAGATCTGACCATTGACCAGAGCATTCAGTTTGGTCTGACCGCAGCAGCCTTTACCAGTGACCAGTCGGATTATACGGTGGAGTTTGAACCATTTGCCACCGGGCTGGAACTGGAGGGAAACGGATATGTGGTGGCATCTTTGGGGACGGACTCCGGATATGTACCTTATACTGCGTACTGCGCGAAACGGAGTTATCTGGCCATGCATCCGGATCTCATTCAGAAATTTACGAATGCGCTCCAAAAGGGCATGGATTATGTGAATTCCCATACGGCAGAGGAAATCGCAAAGACCATCCAGCCGCAATTTGCGGAAACTCCGCTGGAAAATATTACAAAGATTGTGAAACGGTATCAGGAACAGGATACCTGGAAAGAAAATCTTGTGTTTGAAAAATCCAGCTTTGAGCTTCTGGAAAACATTCTGGAGGAAGCCGGAGAGCTGCCGGAGCGGGTTCCTTATGAGGATCTGGTAACAACGGAATTCGCAGAGCAGGCAGGAAAGTAAAAAATACGCTGCAGTTTCATACGCTGAATCACGAAAATGTCCGTGACAAACGGACATTTTCGTGGTATGATGAGCAGAGATGATTCGGCTGCTGACGGCACAACGGGCAAATAGCAGCGCAATTTGTACGGGAGTAAAAAGCATGAACTATAATATGATCGTTCTGGATCTGGACGGAACTCTCACAAACAGGGATAAAGTAATCACGCCAAGAACAAAGCAGAGTCTGATGGAGGCTCAGAAGCGTGGAATCAAAGTAGTTCTGGCATCCGGCAGGCCAACCTATGGTGTTATGCCGCTGGCAGAAGAACTGGAACTGGAAAAATACGAGGGGTATATTTTATCTTTTAATGGCGGCATCATCATGGACTGCCGAACCCGGGAGGTTATTTTCAAAAAAGAGCTTCCGGTTGAGGCAAACAGAAAAATCCTGGATCTGGCAGAGAAAGAGCAGGTGGATATCCTCACCTACCAGGGTGCGCGCATTCTTACCAACAATCAGGACAATCCCTATGCGAAAATCGAGTCTGGAATCAATCACCTGAAATTAAAGCAGATAGAAGATTTAAAAGCATATCTGGATTTCCCGGTACCCAAGTTCCTCATGCTGGACGATGGAGACTATCTGGCCCTGGTGGAGGCACGGGTCAAAGCGGCGTTGGGAAAGAATTTCAGCGTCTACCGCTCAGAACCCTTCTTTCTGGAAATTTTACCGCGGGGCATTGACAAGGCCCAGTGTCTGGCACAGCTGTTAAAGCTTCTTGGCATGGAGCGTGAAGAGATGATTGCCTGCGGGGATGGATTCAATGACCTGTCCATGATTGAGTTCGCGGGACTCGGAGTAGCCATGGAAAACGCAGTACGCCCGGTGAGGAATGCGGCTGATTACGTAACTCTTTCCAATAACGATGACGGTGTGGCACATGTGGTGGAGAAATTTTGTCTTAACTATGGACTTTAAAAATTTAGTGTGGTAAACTGTTAAAAGTAAAAACCGCAGAACTTTGTATTTCAGGAAGGAATCATATAGAATGAATAAGAAGATTAAGACAGAGGCTGTAGACCATCTGTTCGAGGCCATTTTAACATTAAGAACTCCGGAAGAATGCTACATTTTTTTTGAGGATGTATGCACGGTCAACGAGCTGTTATCCCTGTCCCAGCGCTATGAGGTAGCTAAAATGCTGCGTGAAAAGAGAACTTATCTGGAAATCGCGGACAAGACCGGCGCGTCCACCGCAACTATCAGCCGCGTGAACCGTTCCTTAAACTACGGCAATGATGGCTACGATATGGTTTTTGCAAGAATTGCGGAAAAGCAGGCGGCAGAATCTGATGCACAGAGTGATGAGGCGGAAGAAACACCAACAGAAGAATAGCACAAAAAAAGTGATGCCGTCCTGGCATCACTTTTTTGCTTTTCTGGTTTTCGGGTCAGGCGTGTTTTCCTCCCGGAGTTCATCAATGAGCATCTCGATCATGTGCTTTTTTAAATAGACATCAAAGGAAAGCTCACTGATAAAGGCAAACAGCTGTAAATATTCTTTGTCCTCACTGTCCGTGTCAGCGAAGGTCAGACGGCTGTCTTCAAACTTGGCACGGATGTCTTCTTTTAAGTTTTCCATCTGCAGAGCTTCCCGGGAGAACACTTCCTCGTAGATGCCGCTGAGATTCAGACCGTCTTCCGCATTAAAATGCGCCTCAGTGACCGGGCGGAACAGCTGCTCAATGTCGCCGATGGACAGCAGGTTTTTGTAGTAGTAAATAAACAGCAGCAGCAGGATGTGCTCCTTGCTGTATTTTTTGCGGACAGGAGCTGGGAGCAGACGGTTCTTGGCGTAGTTGTTGATCATGGTCTTGGTAAGAGCCTTGTCCTCCGGGCTGCGCTTGGTCTTTTTTAAATGCTCATCCACAAAGGAAGTCACCTGGTCCATATATAAATCCACTTCCGGGATCTTTTCGGTTTTGATATAAGAGATGGAGTCTAACCAGCTCAGGATATCGGATAGTCTTTCAGAATTGTTTTTCATGATGTCACCTCTTACACCTTATTATATAGTATTGAAAACCAGATGGCAAGAGGGAAAGCTCCGATAAAGATAAAACGAAAAGTTTTAAAACTTACATAAAGTTATATATCATTGCGAAAAAGGATTGAATTTTCTATTCGGAGTGTCTATAATAGGGAATTACAAAGATTAAACAAAGGAGATCTATTTCTTATGAAGAAAGTATTAGCAACAAACAATGCTCCGGCAGCAATCGGACCATACTCCCAGGCAATCCACGCAGACAAATTCGTATTCGTTTCCGGTCAGCTTCCGATCGACCCGGCTACCGGCGAGTTTGCTGGCGCAGACATCGCAGCACAGACCAAGCAGTCCTTAACCAACATCAAGAACATTCTTGAGAGCGACGGACTGAGCATGGCTAATGTAGTAAAGACCACCGTTCTGTTAAACAACATCGCTGATTTCGGTGCTATGAACGAGGTTTACGCTACTTTCTTCGAGGGCGCTTGCCCGGCAAGAGCAGCTTTTGAGGTTGCAGCACTTCCGAAGGGCGCACTGGTAGAGATCGAGGCTATTGCATACGCTGAGTAATTTTTTACTACAGTCAGAAAATTAAGACAGGCATCGCAAACAAAGGTTTGCGGTGCCTGTTTTTTTGTGATAAGATGTAACGAGCGTTTATGAATGTTTTTGAAAGGATAATAGCGTAATGGCAGTTTATGATACTTTAAATGACAGACAGAAGGAGGCTGTATTTTGCACGGATGGCCCTCTTTTAGTCCTGGCCGGAGCCGGTTCCGGAAAAACCCGGGTACTGACTCACCGTATTGCATACCTGATTGAGGAGAAAGATGTGAATCCATGGAACATCATGGCCATCACCTTTACCAATAAGGCCGCCGGGGAGATGCGGGAGCGTGTGGATAAGCTGGTGGGCTTTGGCTCTGAGAGCATATGGGTTTCCACCTTCCATTCCTCCTGTGTGAGGATTCTGCGCCGTTTTATTGACCATCTGGGCTACAATACAAACTTTTCTATTTACGATACCGATGACCAGAAAACGCTGATGCTGCAGATTTTAAAGAAGATGGAACTGGATCCGAAAACCTTCCGTGACCGGGCCATGCTTTCCGCTATTTCCAGTGCCAAGAATGAGCTGATGAGTCCGGAGGAGTTCCGTATCAACGCGGAAGGGGACTGGCGCGCAAAAAAAATCGCTGAGGTCTACCAGAAGTATCAGGAAGAGTTAAAGAAGAACAACGCACTGGATTTCGATGATTTGATCTTTAAGACCGTGGATTTGTTCCGTACCAATGCTGATGTGCTGGAGTATTATCAGGAGCGTTTCAAATACATCATGGTGGATGAGTACCAGGATACCAACACGGCCCAGTTCCGTCTCATTGAGCTGTTAGCCGGAAAATATAAGAATCTCTGCGTGGTGGGCGATGATGATCAGTCCATCTACAAGTTCCGGGGTGCCAATATCAGCAATATCCTGGACTTTGAGAGTGCCTTCCCGGGCGCAAAGGTCATCAAGCTGGAGCAGAACTACCGCTCCACCAGTCACATTCTGGATGCGGCCAACGCGGTGATCCGCAATAACCAGGGCCGGAAGAATAAGACTCTTTGGACGGCCAATGGCGAAGGTGTGCCGGTGGTGTTCCACCAGTATGAGCAGGCCTACGAGGAGGCTGATGGCATTGTGCGGGATATCTTAAAGGATGGCCGGGATTATCAGGACTATGCCGTACTTTACCGCACCAATGCCCAGTCCCGTCTGCTGGAGGAAAAATGCATTGAGCACAATGTGCCGTACCGTCTGGTGGGGGGTGTGAATTTCTATCAGCGAAAAGAAATCAAGGATGTACTGTCCTATTTAAAAACCATTGCCAACGGACAGGATGACCTGGCTGTACAGCGTATCATCAATGTGCCGAAGCGCGGCATTGGCGCAGCCTCCATTGGAAAAATCACGGCCTGGGCATCGGAACAGGGAATGAGCTTTTACGATGCCTGTGCCAGAGCGGCGGCCGTACCGGGACTGGGAAAGGCCGTCGGCAAGGTGGCTGTGTTTACCAGTCAGATTGAGGATTTTCGGGATGCTTTAAATGGCGGCGCTACCATTCGTGAGGTGATGGAGCAGATTCTTGTGGAAACCGGTTATAAGGAAGAACTGGAGGCTGAGGGCGAGGTTGAGTTCCAGACCCGCATGGAGAACATTGAGGAGCTCATGAACAAGGCAGTCAGCTACAGCGAAGAAGTGGAGCATCCGTCCCTGGATGAATTTTTAGAGCAGGTGGCGCTGGTGGCCGATGTGGACCGGATGGATGACTCCGAAAACCGGGTTACTCTGATGACCCTGCACAGCGCCAAGGGACTGGAGTTCCCGGTGGTGTATTTAAGCGGCCTGGAGGATGGCCTGTTCCCAAGCCGCATGTCTATCATGTCGGATGACCGGACGGAGATTGAGGAGGAACGCCGTCTGTGTTACGTGGGCATCACCCGGGCAAAGGAGCGGCTGGTCATCACGGCTTCCCGCATGCGCATGATCAACGGAGAGACCCATTATTCCAAGGTGAGCCGCTTTGTGGATGAGATTCCGGAAGAGTTGATCCAGATGGAGAAGCTGGAGCCGAGAGTGGGCCGCAGAGTAAGCAGTGATGAATTCGATGACGATACACTGCCTTGGAACAAGAATCAGAGCCGCCTGGGCGTCAGCAAGTTTGGAATGAAATCCAATTCCTACGCGTCCCAGACCGCATCCTATGTATCTGGAACCGGAAACGGCGCGTATTCCAGCTTTGGCGGGGCAGCAGGACGGGATTTAAGTGGCATTTTCGACCGGAAACCGGCGAACAGCTCATCAGCAGGACCGAGTGCAAAGCCATCCAATCCGGGATTCGGCAAGGCCTTTACCGTGCAGAAACCGGCATCCCTGGATTACGGCGTGGGAGATCGGGTACGTCACATCAAATTTGGCGAGGGAACTGTGCTCAGTGTGAAGGACGGCGCAAAGGATTTTGAGGTATCCGTGAACTTTGATACCGCCGGAGTCAAGAAGATGTTCGCGTCCTTCGCAAAGCTGCAGAAGGTATAAGCTGCTTCCGTGGCTGATTGCAGATAAATGGAATCACGCGAAGCCGCGTATAGAAAATACAAATTTGAATAAAATGGGATAGTAAAAACAGAAAATTAATGTTATAATCCTAGTGATGGTATGGCTTTGCACACAAAGCCAGGAATATGGTAGAAAGGACGTGGCAGTATGAATCGTTTTGATAACATGAGCAAAGACGCAATGGCACGTGTGGAGGAGATCATGAATTCCACCAAGTTAAATGAGTTCTTACACAGAAAAGAGGAAGAGGAGAAAAAGAAAACCTGTATTCTCTGGATCCTTGCCATCATCGGCGTGGTAGCAGCAGTTGCAGCCATCGCATACGGCGTATACCGTTTCTTCACCCCGGATTATCTGGAAGATTTCGAGGATGATTTCGATGACGATTTCGACGATGACTTCTTCGAGGACGAAGATGACAACGAGAAATAATCCGTAAAAGAGCCAGAAAATAAAGAGTATCAGGCGTGTCTCGCAGACCGGGATGCGCCTTTCTTGTGTCACCGGGAAAGCATCCCGTGAATCTTTTTAACATTTTTGTACAGGAGTGAAAACGTGAAAAAGGGAGATATGTTTGAATCGGTCGTAGAGACCATTGACTTTCCGAACAAGGGAATATTACATATGGATGGCGAACGGGTCATCGTCAAGAATGCCATTCCGGGGCAGAAGGTCCGGTTTGTGGTAAATAAAAAGAGAAAAGGCAAATGTGAGGCACGCCTGTTAGAGGTGCTGGAGAAGTCTCCGCTGGAACGCACGGAGGGAATCTGCCCGCACTTTGGCATTTGTGGCGGCTGCCTGTATCAGAGCCTGTCATATGAGGAGCAGTTAAAAATTAAGAAAGGTCAGATCAAGGCTCTGCTGGACGAGGTCTGTGATTCCTACGAGTTTGAGGGCATCAAAGCCAGCCCGATTTCTGATGGTTACCGCAATAAGATGGAGTTTTCCTTTGGTGACGAGTATAAAGATGGTCCGTTAGCACTTGGCATGCACCGCCGCGGCAGCTTTTACGACATTGTAAATACACCGGAATGCCAGATTGTGCATGAGGATTTCTGCAAAATATTAACGGCAACCTTAAACTACTTTACGGAGAAGCACATCAGCTATCACAAAAAGATGCAGCATACCGGTTATCTGCGCCATCTTCTGGTGCGCCGTGCGGTGAAGACCGGAGAAATCCTGGTGGCACTGGTTACTTCCGGACAGACGGAAAATCTGGGCGCGACAGAGGAGTGCAGCACGCCGGTATCCGAGCAGGAACTGTTAGCCGGATGGCTGTCCTGCATGCAGGCGCTGGAACTGGAAGGAACCTTTGCAGGCATCCTGCATATCCGCAATGACAGCCTGGCCGATGTAGTACAGAGTGACGAGACTACCATTCTCTATGGACAGGATTTCTTTTACGAGGAGCTGCTGGGATTAAAATTCCGCATCACTCCGTTCTCCTTCTTCCAGACCAATTCCCTGGGAGCAGAGGTGCTTTACGAGACCGCCCGCAGCTACGTGGGTGAGACGAAGGATAAAGTCGTGTTCGACTTATACAGCGGAACCGGAACCATCGCCCAGATCATTGCGCCGGTGGCCGACAAGGTTGTGGGCGTGGAAATCGTGGAGGAGGCTGTGGAGGCAGCGAAAGAGAATGCGGCCGGAAACGGGCTGAAAAACTGCGAGTTCATTGCCGGAGATGTGCTGAAGGTCATCGGAGAGCTGAAAGACAAGCCGGACCTGATCATCCTGGACCCGCCGCGTGACGGTATCCACCCGAAGGCTCTGGATAAGATCATCGACTTTGGTGTAGACCGCATGGTCTATATTTCCTGTAAGCCGACCAGCCTGACCAGAGACCTGGTAGTGCTGCAGGAGCGGGGCTATAAGCTGGAGAAAGCCTGCGCCGTGGACATGTTTCCGTCAACCGCGAACTGCGAAACTATTGCGCTTCTGACCCGCATAAAATAAGGATTTGCAAAGATTTTTTGTAAAGCTGTTCGGCTATGTGGAGCAGTCCTTCCACCGGGTGCCGGGCACAGTCAAAGAACAGATCACGCTGTTTGATAAAAACATTTCCATGGAAGCGGTGAAGTGGGCCGCGGTTCTGACCGGCTTGGACGAGAACATTATGCAGATGGAGCACGGCTACGATACGGAGTGCACGCCGGAGCTGTTCTCCCAGGGACAATGGCAGCTGCTCTCCATCGCCCGGGCGGCAGCAGCGGACCCGGAACTTCTTCTTCTGGATGAGATCACCGCGAACCTGGATGTGGAAACCGAGCAGGCCGTCTTGAAGGCACTGAAACGGGTATCCGCGGACCGCATGGTGATCTCCATATCGCATAGAACGATGGTGGAACTGGGAAGAATTATTTCCATATAAAAAATAAGATTGCTTGTAAGATAGACAATAGATTCCTGTTGATGTATAATGAGTGAAAATTTCGGATTTCCTCATTGTGCGTTCAGCAGGAATTTTTGGTGTTACAGGAGATGATATTTCATGCAGCTGCCATGGAAATCAGACAGAAAGCGAGACATCTTTTATGGAAAACAACGATATCCATATCCGTGTTGCATCGGAGGACGATGCAGAAGAAATTTTAGCTATTTATGCGCCGTATGTGATCAAAACGGCCATCACCTTTGAATATGAAGTCCCGACGCTGGAAGAATTCCGCGGACGGATCCGTCACACCTTACAGAAGTACCCGTATCTGGTGGCAGAGCAGGACGGAACGATCCTCGGCTATGCATATGTTGGTCCATTTCATGACCGCGCAGCCTACGACTGGGCTGTGGAGACTTCCATTTATGTAGAGGAAAATCTGCGCCGCTGTGGTGTGGGCGGAAAGCTGAACCGTGCGCTGGAGGCCGTGTGCGGGGCTATGGGAATCCTGAATATGGAGGCATGCATCGGTGTGCCGGAGGAGGAAGATGAGTATCTGACCCGCAACAGCGAGAATTACCATGCACATATCGGGTATCGTCTGGTGGGTGAATTTTATCAGTGCGGTTACAAATTCGGACGCTGGTATAATATGGTCTGGATGGAAAAGATGATCGGAGAGCATAAAGATGAGATGCAGGCACCGGTCTGGTTTTCGGAGTTTTCCGGCGTGCAGACACTTTTGGATAATCTGTAATTGTGAGGTGGACAGTCTGCCGGATTCGGAGTATACTGAATATCAGAACAGTTCATAACTGAGAAAAAACATGCAGTTACAGACTGAAATGAATATCAGACGGAGGAAGAACATCATGAGTACAAAAGCAGAATACGCAATTTCATTGCATGACCAGGGGTATAATTGTGCACAGGCGGTAGCATGCACCTTCTGCAAAGAGTTTGGGATAGACGAGCAGGAGATGTTTCGGATTGCCGAAGGCTTTGGCCTTGGCATGGGCATGATGGAGATGTGCGGCGCCCTGTCCGGTATGATGATGGTGATCGGACTTGCGGGCAGCGTAGGAGATTTAAAGAAAGGCATGCCGACGAAGGGAAGCACCTACAAGCAGGTAAAGGAGCAGGTACAGAAATTCAAAGAAAAAAACGGTTCCTACCTGTGCCGCGAGTTAAAGGGTGTTGAGACCGGCAAGGTACTCTGCAGCTGTCCGCAGTGCATTATGGATGCAGTGGCACTGACCGAGGAATACTTAAAAGAACATCAGGCGGATAAATAAGGGGTATAAACGTGTTGGGGAAACAGACAGATCTGATTGAGGGGAATATCTTTAAGGCCCTTCTGGTTTTTGCCGTGCCGCTGCTGATCGGAAATCTTTTTCAACAGCTTTATAATACGGCAGACTCTTATGTGGTCGGAAACTTTGTGGATACGAATGCGCTGGCGGCAGTCGGCGCATCGGCATCGGTCATCCAGATGCTGGTAGGCTTTTTCATGGGACTGTCGGTTGGTGCCGGTGTAGTCATTGCCCAGTATTTTGGCGCCGGTCAGAAAGAAAAGATGAGTCAGGCTGTGCACAGTGCGCTGGCATTAACTGTGCTGCTGAGCGCCCTGTTTACCGTTGCCGGTATTGCGTTGACACGCCCGCTTCTGCGGGCCATTGGTGTACCGCAGGAGGTGCTGCCGCATTCTACCCTCTATCTGACCATTTACTTTGCCGGCATTACGTTCCTTCTGTTTTATAACATGGGCTCCGGTATTCTCAGAGCAATCGGAAATTCCAGGGATCCGCTGATCTATCTGGCAGTTGCCAGTGTTTTAAATGTGATCCTGGATGTGCTTCTGGTATGTGTGGCCCGTCTTGGCGTAGCCGGAGTGGCACTTGGAACCATGATCGCCCAGGCGCTCAGCGCTTATCTGGTCATGCGTCAGCTGATCCGGACCAGCGAGGCTTATCGCGTAGAGCTGAAGAAGATACGGTTTCACCGGGAGATGATAAGACAGATCCTTATGGTCGGACTTCCGGCGGCACTGCAGCAGAGCATTACGGCTTTTTCAAACGTTGTGGTGCAGTCGTATATCAACAGCTTTGGAACGGCGGCCATTGCAGGCTACTCTACTACAATCCGGATCGATGGTTTTTTACAGCTTGTACTGCAGAGCTTTAACATGACGATCACCACCTTTGTCGGACAGAATATCGGCGCACGAAAGACTGAGCGGGTAAAACAGGGAATTTTTATTGCATGGGTCATGTGCTCGGCCATGATTCTGGCCGGAAGCGTCTGGATGAATCGGGAAGGTGCTCTGCTTGTGAGCCTGTTTACAGACGATGCGGCAGTTATTGCCAATGGCGCTGCAATGCTGAAGCTGTTTTCTTATGCCTACTGGAGTCTTCCGGTGGTCCAGATCCTGAGCGGTGCCCTGCGCGGGGCCGGAAAATCCAGCATTCCCATGTTCTTTATGCTTAGCTGCTTTGTGGTGATCCGGCAGATTTATCTGGCCATTACCGTACCGATGACGCACAATCTTCTTGTGGTGATCGCGGGATGGCCGCTGACCTGGGTGCTCTGCGCCTTTGGCATGACAATCTATTTCTTCCGCGTGGACTGGATGAGGGGCGCGGAAAAGCTGGTACAGGAGCATTGAGTTTCAGATATAATTTCATAAGTCTGGTATACAGAGTCCATTTCTCACAAAGACTAAGATGTGTTATCGAAAGCTTTCCTGCAAAGACAGTTGCAGGGGAACGTTTGAAAACACAGAAAAATGACAGAGACAGGTTTATGCGTGGCGCGTGAACCATGTTTCAGAACAGAAAGCGAGGGTCTTATGAGCAATGTGATCAAATCCAGAAAAGCCGCAGTCATTGGCTGCGGCTTTGTTGGTTCTGCAACAGCATTTACCCTGATGCAGAGCAAGCTGTTTTCCGAACTGGTGCTTTTGGATGTCAATACTGACAAGGCAGATGGCGAGGCGAAAGACATTTCCCATGGCGTTCCCTTTGCGGCACCCATGAAAATCTATGCGGGCACTTATGATGATATCGCAGACGCGGCCATCATCATTGTGACAGCGGGGGCAAACCAGAAGCCGGATGAGACCAGGCTGGATCTGGTACACCGGAACATGGAAATCTACAAGAGCATCATCCCGGAGATTGCCAGCCGGAGCTTTGGCGGCATTTTACTGATCGTGTCCAATCCGGTGGACATTCTGACCTACACGGCGCTGCGGCTTAGCGGACTGCCGGAAAACCGCGTCATCGGCTCCGGTACGGTTCTGGACACGGCCCGGATGAAATACGCCCTGGGAGAGTATCTGCGGGTGGACAGCCGCAGCGTCCATTCCTACATTGTTGGGGAGCACGGTGACAGTGAGATCGCAGTCTTAAGCAGTACGAATATTTCCGGTATTCCGCTGGATACCTTCTGCGAGATGCGCGGCTACGACAATCCGAAAATGAAGCTGGATGAGATCGCGGAGTCCGTGAAAAACAGCGCCTACGATATCATTGCCAAAAAGCAGGCCACCTACTACGGCATCGCCATGTCCGTGCGGCGCATCTGTGCCTGCATTATCCGCAACGAGCGGTCCATTCTGCCGGTGTCCTCCATGATGCACGGCGAATACGGCATCCGCGACATCGCCCTGAGCATGCCCGCGGTGCTGGGCCTGGACGGCGTGGAAACCCATGTGCCGATCTCCCTGAACGAAGACGAAACGACCCGGCTGATCCAGTCAGCGGAGACGCTGAAGGGGATTGCGGAGGGGCTGGAGCTGTAGGAAATGAAACCACTGGTTTATTGCCGGACGGGAGAACAAGGAGTACAATAGGAGTATCAGGACGATCCTGCTGCTGCCTGCGTGATGCGGGATGGCAGCAGGATTTTTTGCGTGAGAAAAATCTGCCCTTTGCGATTGACAAACTCGGAACAAAAATGTACCATAAAATCATAAAACAGTCAAAATAAACCTGAAAAATGACTTGACCAAACTAAACTTTTGAAAAGGATGAACTTATGAGTGGAAGAATCATTGTAGAAGAGCAGAGCTTTGCAAGCGTGTTAAAATCATTAATGAAAAAATACCGGATTTCCGGTCAGAAAATTGCGGACCGGATCGGCAAGTCCCAGAAAACCGTGAGCCGCTATGCGAATGGCGAGGTTGTACCGAAGAAAAAAATACAGGAGCAGGTGCTTCAGGCAGTTTCGGAGATTGCCGGTTACTCTACGGAAGATCTTGTTGCGGAAGGAAAGGAAATCAAAAGAGTCTGGGAACTGAAAACGGTAACACTCGGAAGCGCACGCAGAGAGGCTTACAAGGAACGCCGCGAACAGGCAGAAAAATGGGCTGTCCGCGTCTTCGCCCTGCTGCCGGAAGAAAAACAGAAGTTCATGCTGGATTTTTTTGATTTGTATGCAGAGCTGAAAATGTATGAAATGGAGATGGTAGATAACTTTAGACGTATTCCGGCAGAGAAAGAGCAGGTTATTATGGACATAGCGTATTTTCTGGCGATGCGGAAAGATCAGGAAAAAAAGGATGCATTGGAGCAGTACCGGGCTTTAAAATACGGAGAGGTCTGCGATCGGATTTCACAGTACCAGTGGGAACCGGAAAGCCGGGATAAATATCTGGAAATTCCGGAACTGGAAGAAGAGACGGAACTAGAAAGCAAATTTGCCAGAAAACTGGCTGACAAAAGTCTGGAACTGGGCCAGATTCAGCGGCTTGGCATACGGCTGGTAGATATGATTAACTACAGAGTAGAAGACTGGCGCTTTTTGAGTTACATCCAGGTTATATATGTCCAGGATGAAGGAACCAACTATACCCGGGATTATCAGATTGTGGGGGATGAAGTGTATATGTTAATGTGCTGGCTGGAGAAGCTGGCAGAGAAGCAGTATCTGAGTGGGTATGGGTTGGGATGAGTGCATGCGAAGGAAAAGCCGATTAGATGATAAATCGGCTTGTCTTTTGGTGTAATTTTATTAAACAGGGGGAAATAAGATATGATTCCATATGCGTTATTTAATTCTAAAATAATATTTGAGCCGTTTCAGTATAAACCGTTTTTTGAGTTTTTCGAAAACACAGATAAGGATCTTTACATTGCAGATGAGGTTGGCGTAGGAAAAACTATTGAGGCAGGAATTATTATTTCTGAGCTGATTTACGGAGATAGAGAAAGCGAATGGGTTAAAAAGTCATTAAAGGATACTGCCAATCCGAGAATATTGATATTAGCACCACCTACATTGTGTGCACAATGGAAAGAGGAATTGGAAACCAAATTTATGCTCAATGTTTATGATGCATATTCTTCAGGTCTTGGTATGAGCCATAATGCTCAAATAGTGGTGTATGCTGAAAGCTGGCAACGGTTGAAAAAGATAGAAGATGCTGAAACACAATATGATCTTTTGATTGTAGATGAGGTACATAATTTTAGAAACGAATATACCGAATATCCATTTTCAGGGGAACAGACAAAAAGTATCAGATATAATAGTTTGGAGAAAATATGTTCACGCGCAAAACGGAAGATTTTTATGAGTGCAACGCCCATTTTTAATACGGAGAAAGATTTAATAAATGAAAGTAAGTTACTAAAACCTGAAGATGAATTTTCCAGGACATCTAGCACAAAATCCATTTCCAAATGTTTGGACTTTCAGCCTAAAATAGAATCAGTTTTAGTTGAACTAAATAACTCGGAAAAGGAATTATATAATGCTATTAGCGAGTGTGAGATAAATTCATTAACAAAATCAGCAGTATATCTTCATGAAGGCTGTAGCAGTATGATTTGTTTGGCTAAAACATTAATTGAAGGACCGAAAAAATATATAGAGTCTATTTTTGCAGAAAATGAAATGTCTGATGATAAAGATTATTGCGATAAACTTATTCGGATTAACGAAAACAATTCTGTTTCGATAATACAGGAACCAGATGATCCTGAAAAAAAGAAAATAGTAGACCAAATAGCAGCTAAAATAGAAATTGCGCTTCAAGAAAAAGAAAAATTAAAACAATATGGTGAAAACTATCTTAATGCGAGAAATAAAAACGGAGAAAAGGATTCAAAACTTGAACAGTTAGATAGAGTTATACGTGAAAAATTGATCCCACAAAATGGTTATGAAATGGAGCATGCACATATAGTTATATTCGCTCATTATATAGCGACATGCAAACATATTTATGCCCATTTTAATAAGCCGGATAAAGAGATAGATGTTTATCTAGCTACAGGTGAGAATACAAAACAAGAAATAGACCAGAGTATTATAGATTTTAAACAGACTTGTAATGAGGATAAACGCAAGTCAATTATTATATGCAGTGATGCGTGCCGGGAAGGTAAGAATATGCAGGAATGTCAGGTGCTCATAAACTATGATCTGCCATTTTCCCCGGCCGTTATGCAGCAGCGTATAGGCAGAATTGATAGAAATGGACAAAAACATACACCGCTGGTATTTAATTTGATTTGTAATGTTGAGAATGATATTCATACATATTACGAGATAATTTTTGAAAAAATTAGACTTATTAATGGAAAATCAGGGATATGTGGAATTGATGTTATATTTGAGACAAATGAAGATATGCGAAATAAAGTTATTGATGAATGGAAAAAAAATACGGAAGAGGAGATGAAAGAAAAGAAAAATGGTTTGTCTGCATTGCAGAATGGATATTTAAAGTATTTAAAGAGAGAAAAACGTTTAAACGATAAAGGTACATCAAAAGATATTATTGGTGAAGAGATAGAGAGTGTGAACAACTGCACATATACGGACGAAGAGATTCTTGAAAAAATGAGAACTATATTATTCACTAATCCAAATGAAGAATTAAAGGATATAAGAAAAGATGCTCATTGCAAAGGGAAAAATGAAATTGCAAGAAAGATATTTGGAGAGACTTTTAGCGACGAAAAATGTGTAAAAACATTGATGTTAGAGCATATTCAAAATGTTTTAGAACCTTTCACTAACAGTGAAGGTGGTATTTTAAAATATTATAGAAATACAGATACATTTACTCTTGACATTTCTGAAATTAAAAAGGCATTTTTAGATGCTGTAAAAGACAATCAATTGTTTGGCTTTTTTGCAAATATCGAAAACCAGGATGGTGAGATGGGGCAATTAGATATGTATTATGATGAGTCTCAAATTGCATTTTCTACATCGGTGTATAAAGAAGTCTGTATATCTAAGGACAATGATGAAAAATCAGTTGATGAGGATGAAGCTAAGAATATGACTATTGAGGAGTTTGAAGAAATGTTTGTTGCATTAAATCCGCTGGTGACTGTTTTGGAACATTGCATTAAATAATTATGAGTGGAGGCTAATATGGAGATAACCGCAAATAATATGAGGATAACCGCAGATATAATAAAAGATATATTTTATAGAATGTATTTTTTCCTTCCGAAGGAATCAGATGAGGAGCCTTTCTATAAGACGGTTTTTACGGAGTTTTGGCAGAAGTATGGGATAAAAGTGGTAGAGGTCGAGATTGGATATTGGACTGCGGAAAGAACTGTTGTGAAATCATATAATGGTACGGTTGCTGAGGTAGATGTTTTGTTTAAACTGGAATATTCAGGTGAGGCAATAAAAGGAAGCGGTGATAATCTAAAAAAGGAATCGGGTGAAGAAGTAGTATCAATTGAAATAAAGGAGACAAAAGAACAATTTTATTTTGAATTTAATGATATTATTAAAAACTATTATGACAAATTATCTCCAGATAAAGACAATAAATATCGAGATAAAGTCAATAAATATTGGAAGGAACATTCTGCAGAACTTTTCTTTTTAATAAGGATGCAAAATAAGATAAGAAATCCAAGGATAAAAGAAGAAACTCAAAAAAAACTTTCGGATTTTAATGATAATGCATTACGTTTTATTAATGAGCTTATACAGAATGCAGATGACTGTTCTTATTTGGAGTCTGTTAATACTCTTGAAATGACTTTTGATGTTATGGACAAGAAAGTGGAAATTAGTTACCCTGAGACTGGATTTACTTATGCAGATATTATCTCATTATCAAGTGTTGATGAGACTAATAAAATGATAGATTTTGATAAGGCAACAAGTACAATAGGAGAAAAGGGGCGTGGATTTAAAAGTATTTTTGTTTATTTTAAAGAGGTAGAAATTGAAAGTGGCGGTTATCATTTTAAATATAATATTGATGAGAGATCCATGTTTGAACCTATACATTGTGGAGAGGGAAAAAATATAGGAACCAAACTTGTATTACGTTTAAATGACAATTTAGATATTGAAAATTTAATTAATGATATTAAAAAGTTTTATGGTGATTCGTCTCCTGAAAAATTATATAGAAATAATTCAATTTTTTTTACAAAAAATTTTACAGAACTAAGACTTATTTTCAAGGAAAAGGATACTTCGGATATTATTCAA
>ERZ791773.297-NODE-297-length-22887-cov-8.318632_pt1 | contig 22887 bp, 15 predicted proteins | sample MGYA00509948_ERZ791773 | MGnify/ENA primary metagenome ERZ791773 (study PRJEB30046, sample SAMN00791987) | human gut metagenome | study: EMG produced TPA metagenomics assembly of the A metagenome-wide association study of gut microbiota in type 2... | reverse complement strand
TGTTAGGCTTCGCTCTCGGCAGTTTCGCGCAAACGCCCGGAGGAGTCAGCGGAAGCGAACTGTGGTTCAAGACTGCGCCTTTGAACTCAGACCTGCAAGGTTATTACCGTTGGCAGGATTTCTCTGGGGATTCCATACGGCTGATGCTATTGGACAGCCGTGGCGTCAAGTCTGAACTTACTCTTCCGAACAGTTCAGTCCATTACTTCAACTTCAATCCGAGTCTCTGGCTCGCAGACGGATTTCGTTGTCTGAGTGCCAAACTCAAGCACGGCGACCTCTCGCAGGCTACCGTCATCGGTGTCTTTTCGCCGGAACTGGCAACCATCGGCAAGGATATGGTTGTCTATGCTCTTGACGGCCGAAAGGGCGACGGAGCCATTCTGAGCAAGGACAAAGCCGTAAGGGGTAGAGGTGTTGAACCATTGGACTATGGTTCAGCATCGGGTGAAGACCTGCTTTATCAACCAAGTGATTCTTTGTCCGAGAACGGTTTTAAGGAAAGCGCTCTGCGCGTTGTGTCCTACTTCAAGGTAAGCAATCCTTCAACAACATTGTGGGGAGACAACTCCAACACCACATTATTCATCGGAACCCCTTCCACCTCTGGCAGTTTCGGTACGGATTTCCCGACCTCGCTCTTCGGTAATGCTTCCATCCGTGGATATGCCCCTGAGCTTATTGTGTTCAGCAGGATGCTTACACCCGATGAGCGCAGAAAAGTGGAGAGCTATCTGGCGGTAAAGTACGGCATCACCCTCAAAGGCTCGTATATTGACAGCGACGGAAACCTGACTTGGGATATGGCGGAGAACCAAGCCTACCACCATAGGGTCACAGCTGTTGGAACCGACACGGCAGGAAGTATCTCCCAACCGCTTTCCGCAACATCATATGAGGAAAGTCCGGTGTATGCGGCCTTGAAGGAGAACGGAACTTATCATGACGCAAATCCATACAACCCTTCATCCGCTTCCCGTCTGCTTGTCATGGGACGTGAAAACGGCAATCCGATGCCGGACAGAGGCTTCACTTTCTGGGGCGACGATGATGTGGCACTTGCAACATATACCTCACCTACAGATTCCCTGTGGCATGTCATGAAACGTACATGGATGGTCAAGACCAACGTGCCGTCAAAGCCCGACAGTACAGTGGCAAGATGGACTGCGCAAGGATTTGAAGTGTCAAGGAATGGCTTTACTGACAATATCATCCAAGAGAAAGCCGCTTCCGGAGCTTATGCCACGACACCAGCCCTTGTTGGAGGTGGCGGTGCTTTTGAGTTCACCTGTCCGACAAGTCACCCGACTTTTGACGTTGGCTTCGGAAGCATCGGTGGCAGCACATGCAAGTATGGATTCCGGTTCACCAATGCTGGAGTTGTTTATCCAATCATCAACGGAGCGGTCTCAAATTCATACATCGCCACGGATGTTGACGGAACGGACATTTCCATCCGCAAGGAAGGCAAAAACATCTATCTGCGTGTTGACGGAACAGGAAGTGCGGCAAGAACCATATCCCTTTCGGATGCAACTGACACAGACACAAATGTAGGCATTATCCGAACGGAAGGAGCAGAGTCCGCCTTGAATATGGCAGGCTTGAGGACAGGAGGAATAGATGATGTCGGTTATATGGCAGAGTTGAGCTATGACCTCACACCGGACAGGGAGTTCTCGGACTATTGCCGCAAGCGTACCGTCATGCTCATAGACCCAAGCGGTGAAGGTGATTTCGACATCAACAGCAACAGTAACATAAGATGCTCCAAGCCTGATATGACAAGGGGCAAGACCATATTCCGCAATATCCTATGGGATGCAGACGGAAGCGGAAGCGATGTGTTCACATTCGCCTATTATGACGGCATTTCCTATGATGCCACTCCTACGCCGTCAAGTTGCGAGAATGGAGTTCCACGCAATGACGGGTATATCGACATCGGCATCAACATCGGTACACCAGTCTATTCCTATGTGCTCAGCGTTGACACCGTTGCAGGAAAAGTAAAAGGAGAAACCATTGCCAGAGGAACATTCTTCGGTGACACGCATAGAATCACGAATCTTGCCCCCGGCGCCTATGCGCTGTCCGTATCACAAGGTGGAGGCAACGAGATTTATGCCACTGGCAACGCACTCTACACCTCATACTCACATGACACCAGGACCTATCTGTCTGGCGACATCTCATGGACGGTGAACGATACAAAATCAAACTACCGTGTGGGATTGGAGCCAAGCCTCACGGACGAGATCACCCAATATGGCTTCGACGTGCGGGGCGACAAGGCGCATATCATAACCGGTGGATATACAAGCCTAACCAAATATGTCACCATCAAGCCGGGCGATGTGCTCAGTGTTACAGTCCGCAATATGCAGGTCACATACAAGTTGAACGGACAGACCGTGCATCATGAATATGTCTGGTCACTTCGTGCATGGCGGTTCTGCATCAAGTACGGAAAGGGCGAGACACATATCACAGATCTTACCGTAAACGGTACGCCTGTAACCTCATTCACCACAAGGGGCAACGTGCAGATAGAAACACCCAAGAAGTGTACGACAACGATGACCGTCTATGTCGGCAGCGAGTGTGATGCAAGTATGCCTAACGGAACACAGGCAAGGGAGAACCATGTGGGCAGCTCGGACAGACAGGCAGACAACTCCTTCATTTCTGGAGAAGACGAGAATTTCACTGTCAATGGCAACGGTTCTACGACAGGCATCTACGAGGCTAAACTCACACAGGACAAGCCTGCTGCAGCCACATTGATGGTGTTTGACGTATCAGGCAAACTGGTAGTGTCACGCCAAATGACAGGCGAAAGCGTCAAGCAAGCCGACTTCAAGGTTCCCGCATCGGGTGTGTATGTCGTGAAGGCAATCTCCGAGAATGGGGAGCATACAAGGAAAATCTCAGTAAAGTAACTTAAAGGAAGATACGCATGAAGAATTATATACAGAAGGTGGCGTGGGCATTGGTTTTACTGCTTGCCGCCACACTGTCCCTTTCGGCAAAGGACGGGACAGCCGTGAGAAAACTCTTCAAGAAGGGTGTCTCTGACAGTATCTCCGTAGGAGGTAGCAAACTGGTCGTTCTTCAGAAAGACCTCATTCGGAACAGAAGCCTTTCCGTGAATTCTATCGGAGAGGAGAACGTTCCTGAGCTTGACTTTGCCATGACCAACGTCACGGCAGGAGGACATGGCTACCGTTTTCTCCCTCACGGAACCCATTTCACAGGCGAGGGTGCGACTGTCAAGATAAAGTATGACCGCACGAGAATACCAAGCGGCTATACCGAGGACGACATCCGTACCTATTACTACGACCCGGCCGAGAAGCATTGGGTTGCGTTGGAACGTGTGCGTGTGGACAAGAAGGAAGAGTGTGTCGTTTCAAAGACGACCCACTTCACCGACATGATCAACGGCGTGATACAGGCCCCGGAGTCACCGCAGACCGAAGGCTTTGCCCCGACGATGATGAACGACATCAAGGCGGCAGACCCGACGGCGAAGATAAATGTCATTGCGCCTCCAAGCGCAAACAACCGTGGCTCTGCCAACTTGCAGTATCCGTTCGAGATGCCGCCAGCACGAAACGGCATGCAGCCAAGCCTTGGCTTGCAGTACAGCAGCGAGGGCGGTAGCGGTTGGCTCGGTGAAGGTTGGAACGTCAGCGTGCCAAGCATAACGCTTGACACCCGGTGGGGCGTGCCTCGTTATGACCAGTCAAAAGAGACGGAGACTTATCTTTTGTCCGGTTCAATGCTCTCCACCATGGACGACAACGGACAGATGGGAGTCGCACACCGTGGCGAGAAGATGAACAGAAAGGCTGACCGCCAGTTCTACACCCGCCAAGGCGGTGATTTCAGCCGTATCATCCGCAAGGGTGACAGTCCTGCCAACTATTATTGGGAGGTTACAGACAAGCAGGGTGTCAAGTACATCTATGGTGGTGACGGAGCTGTTGTAAAGGGCAATGTCACTGATGCTTCGGGCAGTACCCGTGAGGTGATTGCCGAATGGAAGCTGAAACGTGTCGAGGAACTCCACGGTGACTATATAGAATATGTGTATGACATCGTGGATGAGGATGTGCGTGGCGGCTTGAAGGCCAAGGCTGCATATCTGAAGGAGGTTCACGCAGGTAATGCAGGACAGGAACCGCACACCGTTGTACTCTTTGATGGCAACAAGGTAAAGCAGGTAAAGACCAACAATGCCCGCTATGGATTCCTCGCCTCCTCCAACAAGCTGTTGGAGAAAGTGACCGTGAATTTCCAGGGCGAGACATTGCGCAGCTATGCCTTTGACTACAAGGAAGGTGCATTCCACAAGGAAATGCTCACAGGTGTCAGACAGTATGACAACACAGGAAAGGAAGTGGCTTTCCAGAACTTCGACTATTATGATGATGTGCAGGCTGAAAAGGGATATGTTCCGTTCAAGGATGATTCCGAGAAATGGAACACGCACGATGACGGACTTGACGCTGGTTTCGTCAATCCTTTGAAGACAGTCAGCAAGCGTTTCAGCGACAAGCCAACTGCACTTGGCGGAACGACAAGTTCTTCTGTAAGCGGTTCGTTCTATGCAGGTGTGGGTGTCGTGGACGGAAGTCCTTGGAAAGGCAATACCGTGGGTGGCTCATACAGCTATTCAAGCGACACGAGCAAGGGACTTTCCGTACTCGTTGACTTGAACGGTGACGGACTTCCAGACAAGGTATACAAGTCCGGTGGCTCTGTATATTATCGTCCACAGATTAAGACAGACAACGGAGAAGTCGTATATGGTGAGCCTGTCAAGGTAAAGGGCATCAGTAACTTCTCGACAACCAAAAGTTCTACCAACACTTTCGGTGCGAATGCCGTTGTCGGTTGGAATGTCCTGACTGCTGTTGTCGGAACGGACAAGTCAACCACTAAGACAAAGACCACCCAGTATTTCAGCGACATCAACGGTGACGGACTTGTTGACCTCGTTTCCAATGGAAAGGTATATTTCAACCATTTGGAGTTTGACGGATCTGGCAATGCCGTGCCTACGTTTACATTGAGCAGTGCCGACACGCCAAGCCCAATCATCTATGGTGGCAAGGTTGACACTTCCGTCATGGAGGTCAGTAAGGATGAGCAGGCGGAAGCCATCAAGAACTCACCGATGGAGGATATTGTGCGTGTATGGCAAGCGCCAAAGGATGGAACTGTCAGCGTGGCAGGGCAAGTGAGCCTTGTCGCTCCGACTGGTGACTATGATGCTGACGAGTATCAGAAGGCAGACGGCGTAAGAGTTGCTATCCAAAAGGGTGGCAATGAGCTTTGGAACAAGACTATTGCAAAGGGCGACGGCAGTTCTTATGCCGCTGCCGTATCATCTGTTGCCGTCAAGCGTGGTGAAAGGATCTATTTCCGTGTGCAGTCTGGCTCTGAGGAAACAAGCAACGGTTCTTTTGACAAGGTGAACTGGTCGCCTACCATTACATACGCTGGCGAATCTAATGTTTTGCCTAACGGGCTTTCTTCAACAGAGTACAAGCCTGAGGATGGTGCCATCTATGATGTGAACACCTCTGCCAATGTGGAGAATGGTTCAAGTGTTGAAGTTCACAGTGTCTTCCACAAGCCTGTAACAACCGACGATGTTGTTCTCAGCATCATCGGCAGCAACGACAAGAAAGACAGTGACGGAAACGACAACCCGAACTATACCAAGAAGACAGTCTTTGCTCGTACATTGAAGGCTGGTGAGGCTTTCAATGGCGATTCACTCAACATCAGTCTGGAGAATACAGAAAAGCTGACCAACTTCAGCTTTGAGATTTCATCTACCTCAAATGTTGATTGGAAGAATATCGGTTGGCAAGCGTCTGTGACTTATAAGGACTCTGCCAATATCGAACAGACGGTAGCCGTTCCTGCACACTACAATACATTTGCAAATGCCTTGGCAGAGGGCAAGCCATACTTGACCACTGCGACTGATACCGTTTTGGTTGTGTCGCCAGTGCTTACCCTTTCAGACAATTCCATCAATGGCCAGGTTACTTTGACCGCCAAGACAGAGGATGCACTTGTTGGCAAGAAGTCTTTCACTATCGAGAATGGCATCTTGAAAGCCGATACTCTGCGATTTGCAACTACTGCAGGAAAGAACATCTGGTTTGAATACAGCTATCCGGCAGCAATCTCTAATGAAACTGTTACCTCAGCCTCTGTTTCCATTCTGAAAGATGCGGCAGGTCTCGTAACAGAGAATGTGCTTGCTGGATTCTATGCTGAGAATGACAATCTTGGCTTCGGTATGCTTTATCGTGGCTGGGGAGGTTTTGTTTATAACTCGGCAGAGGGCAGATATGCAAAGCCTATTGACGAGTCATTGCTGAAATTGCCTGAAAACGAGAACGACAAGGTCGATCCTCTCACGATGGCATTCACTCCATTGGGTACAGACCAGACCTCTATGGACAAGTGGGTCGGTCAGCGACAGGACATCTATCTTACAGCGACCGAGGCAAGCACAGCCCGATTGACAGAGCAGGATGTACTCCTTACAAATCCTTTGGATAACAATGCGGAGGTGGCAGGACTTGCAGGCGAATACTTGCAGGGCACGGGTGCTGCGGCTGTAAGCCAAGTGGTATCAAGCAAGAGTACCGTTGTGCAAGGCGGTGCGCTTGGCATCACCCACAATGATGCCAAAGGTAGCGCAAAGACGGAAGTTGCCATGATGGATATGAACGGTGACGGATTCCCTGACATCATTGCAGGTGGTACAATTCAATACACCAACTCACAGGGTGGACTGAGCGGCGAAATCTATAAGGGCATCGGCTCAAACAACTCTGACAATGCTTCTGAGGCGTGGGGATATGGTGGCAATCCTGTTGCTTCAGCATCAGCTATTACCAATTTAATATCAAGAGGAAAGGCATCTATTCTGAATCAACAGACAGCTTGGTTGGCTCAATTCTCCATTTCTGGCAGTGCGCCAAAGAATACGGATGAAGCAGTAGAATCGTTTATTGATATAAATGGCGATGGACTCCCTGACAAGATTCTTTCCGACAAGAAGGTAAGATTAAATCTTGGCTATGCCTTTACAGAACCTATTGATTGGGAGCTTGACCGTGTTCAAGGCGGTAAGAGTCTGTCCTATAGCTTTGGCGCAGGTGGTAGTACTGAGACCGGTTGGGGTGAAACGTATTACAAGAATAAACGAATAGACAAGGCTTCTGGAAGTTTCTCTGCTGGCTTTGGTATCGTAACCTCAGAAAGCGAAGAGGAGTACAATCTTATTGACATCAACTCTGACGGTCTCCCTGATAAGGTATGGAAGAATGGTGACGGTATCACTGTTGCCCTCAATACAGGCAATGGCTTTGACGAGCCTATCAGTTGGAAGGGTGCAAGTGCGCTTAGTGAATCTGCCTCTACCTCAGAGTCTGCAAATGCAGCGTTCACTTTGACCATCAACATTCCTGTCATCAGCATCAAGATTTCAACCAACCCTGGTGCATCAACCTCGCACAGTATCAATCGTCCTACCTACTCTTTGCAGGATGTTGATGGTGACGGTTATCTTGACATCGTTGAGTCTGAGAAGGAAAGCGAGTTGAAGGTTACACGCTCTGCCATTGGCAGAACCAACATGTTAAAGTCTGTCACCAATTCCTTGGGCGGAACTTTCACATTGGACTATGCCCACACCACTCCGACCTACGGTCTCCCTGGTGGCAAGTGGGTAATGTCCGCATTAACTATTGATGACGGAATCCATGACGATGGTCCAGTCATGACAACCGCCTTTGAATATAAGGACGGAAAGCGTGACCGCCATGAGCGTGAGTTCCTCGGTTTCGGTGAGGTTATCACCAAGAACCTCGACACGGAGAATGGAAATTCTGTTTACAGGCAGTCCGTTGAGAACTACGATGTAGCCAACTACTACACACAGGGCAATGTTACCGCTACATCCGTAGAGGATGCCAACGGAAACAAGTACACCGAGACAAAGAACCGTTACGACAGTTACTATTTGACTGCCGACGGTGACAAGTACACGTTCGCAAAGCGTGACGTGAACCTTTGGAGCGACCGTGCATCTGCATTCGTACCTCTCCGATATACAGCAAACTTGCAGTATGAGGGAGCTGCAAATGGCGTGGTTACATCCGAGGCTTGGAACGAGTACTACCTCACTGGCTATCATGGTGAGTTGAAGTCCTACAAGTACAGCGACAAGGGCAGTCTTGGCGAGGATGGAAACGGCAAGTTCGACTATGCGACCGCCATTAAGTACACAGACAATACAAGCAAGCACATCTTCGGTCTTCCTGTTGATGTGACAGTGACAGGTGGTGACGGCTCACTCTATCACCATGTGACAGCGAAATACAATACCAACTACGCCAACCACATCACACAGATTACACAGAAGTTGAACGATGGCGAGGCGGTGACAGATTACAAGTACGACACATACGGCAACATCATTCAGAAGACCCTCCCTGCCAACGGCAAGGGACAGCGCATGTGGTACAAGTACCGCTATGAGCCTGAGATGAACATGTATGTTGAGCGCATAGACGATGCGTGGGGCTACCGCAGCGAGCAAGGCAATTTTGACTATCGCTATGGCATTGCAAAGGAGCATCGTGACCTCAACAACTTCTACTACGAGACAGATGTTGACGACCTCGGTCGCATCACTGGCGTGCGTGGTCCTAACGAGTTGGCTACAGGCGTGCCTTATGCCATCGCCTTTGAATATCAGCCTTTGGCTACCTTTGGTGAGAGTGGCATTACCGCTCCTGCTTACGCAGTGACCAAGCACTACGACATCCAGCATCCTAACGACGACTTGGAGACCGTTACATTCGTTGACGGTTTCGGAAGAGCCGTGCAGGTGAAGAAGGACGGTGTTGTGACAAGTGCATCCAAGGGAAACTCTGCCAAGGATGAGAACGTGATGATAGTCAGCGGAAGAAACATGTATGATGCTTTCGGACGTGTGGCAAAGGCCTTCTATCCTACAACTGAAGGAACTGGATCGAAGTCCACATTCAACAAGTCATTTGACAATGTATCTCCAACGGTTACTGTTTATGACGTGCTCGACCGTGCTACCTCAGTGACATTGCCGGACAACTCTACGACAACTACGGCTTATACGGTTGACAACGGCAGTCATGCACTTGTTACAATTGTAACCGATGCACTCCATAATGTGCAGGCTACCCATACCAATGGCAGTGGCAAGACCTTGAAGACCATCCAGAAGAGCGGTCCTGACGGTGAGATTACCACCTCGTTTGAGTATGACGGCATACAGCGCCTTGTTCGTGTCACCGACACGGAGGGCAATGTAACGACCTCCACTTACGACATGGGTGACCGCCGTACTGAGGTGAACCATCCTGCAAGCGGCATCACCAGCTTCACATACGATGCGCTCGGCAATGTGCTTACCAAGCAGACTGCCAACCTTGCAAAGGAAGGCAAGTTCATCACCTACGATTATGACTATCAGCGTCTGACAGGCATCAACTATCCTGACCACCCGGAGAACAATGTGAAGTATTACTATGGTGGTCGCAACGCTTCTCAGAACCGCATCGGTCGCTTGATGCTCCGTGAGGACGGAACGGGTGCCATTGAGTATTTCTATGGCAAGATGGGCGAGGTGACGAAGACCCGCCGCACAATGATTGTGCCTAACCAGGCGATAGCAACCTATGTGACGCAATGGACTTACGACAGCCACAACCGTCTGTTGGAGATGATTTATCCTGATGAGGAGAAGATTACTTACTCTTACAATCTCGGTGGTCAGCTTGAAAAGGTTCATGGCTACAAGTCATACGGCTACGACTATGTAAGCAAGATTGGCTATGACAAGTTCGAGCAGCGCACATACTTGAAGTATTGCAACGGTGCTGAGACCTTCTACACCTACGACCCGCAGCGTCGCAGATTGCAGAATCTCACAGTGAACAGTGGTGGCAACACCATTATGGACAATGCCTATACATACGATGCGGTGAGCAATGTGCTCAGCGTGGTTAATGGTGCGTCAGTTCCACAGAGTGGAAAGGCTGGCGGACAGATGGCGCATACCTATACATACGATGCTCTTTACCGTCTTGTCAGTGCAACAGGCACTTATACTGGTGCAGACAACAAGACCGCAAGTTATACTCTTGCGATGGGTTACGACAATATGCACCGTATCACATCGAAGCGTCAGATTCTCACGCAGAACAATGTGCAGTTCAACGGCACATTGAATGCTGGCTATGATTTGTCGTACACCTATGGAACTGATACAGGAAAGAAGTTCCAACTCGCCAATGTGAAGGATGTGAACTACCGCACGGAGGAGACACCTTCAGAAAGCGAGAATGTGAACAACAATCATGCTTATGAGTATGATGCCAACGGTAATCTTGTCTATGTCAATACAAGCCGTACAAAGAAGGACGGTGTGGCTGACGAGAAGACCGCAGAGCGCAAACTCAAATGGGATGAGGAGAACCGTCTTCTTGCTTCTGATGACAATGGCTTCGTGACTAACTATTGGTATGATGCAGACGGTGAGCGCACGGTGAAGACATCGGGCGAGAGTGACCAAGTTTATGTGAACTCCGAGTTTGCTGGAGGTCGCACGAACACAGCCAAGTTCTCGTTGTATGTAAGTCCATACCTTGTTGCCAACCAAGGCGGACGCTACACCAAGCACATCTATATTGGTAGTCAGCGTGTAGTCTCCAAGATTGGTGACTTCGACTCTTATGGCTCAGACCCACGCCGCATCCAGTATGCAGGTAGTGAGACCGATGGTCTTTCTGTTGATTATAAGGTTAAATATGCTCAACAGTTGCAGGTTATCAAGGATAATTATGCAACCTTTGCAGTGCCGTACAATGGCGAGGACAACAACGACTATGTGGACGGCAAGGGCTTCTGCTGCAATGATGGCAGTTTGGAGGCTGCGCAGGCACGTGTAATGGCAAGAGCAATGAAGAACAATTTCCAAGAGGGTGACTCATACGAGAAGATGCAGTTCTACTACCACCCAGACCATTTGGGCAGCAGCAGTTACATCACCAACCTTGATGGCGAGGTGGTGCAGCATATCGAGTATGTTCCTTTCGGTGAAGTGTTTATTGAGGAACGCAACAACATTTGGAATACACCTTATCTTTTCAATGCGAAGGAATTCGATGAGGAGACAGGATTGTATTACTATGGGGCGAGATACTATGACCCAAGGGTGAGTTTGTGGATATCAACAGACCCAAAACAAGAATCATATTTTGCATTTTCATCCTATGTTTATTGTGGAAATAATCCTCTTATATATATTGACCCAAATGGTAAGGAATGGGAAGATCCAGCTCAAGCGGAAAAACTAAAAGCAAAAATAGATAATAAAATAACATCTATTCAAAAGAGTATTTTAGCGCAGAAGGCACGTTTGGAAAGTAACCAAGCAAAAGGCAAGGATATTTCTAAGCAAGAGAGAAAAATTGCTGATTTCGAAAGTAGAATATCAAACTTGAATCAAAGTAAATCAGATATTGATTTATTGGGGCATGATTCTCAAAAATACAAGCTAACTCAGGTTAGTGGAGAAGGTGCTCATAAGGTTAGGCTTGAAAATAATGGTACAATTTCGATTGAAACATCTGAAGATGCTTTATCAATTCATGAAATTACTCATGTAAGACAGGCATTAGATGCTGGTGGTCTTGAGTTTTCAGATTCTGGATGTTTGAAAAATCCTGGAACAAGAGCAAAAGGTTTACAACGGTATATTGCAATTTCAGAAGCTGAAATAGAGGCTTACAAAATGCAGTATTCCTATAGACCAGAAAGTTTACCGATATCCGTTGACAACATCTCTATAATAAATGTTCATTATGTAGGCTCCATAAAAGATCCGAATGGTGGATATGGCTATCCAATGATTAAAGATTATTCTGATTTTTTGAAGAGTCAACAAAAATTTAAAAATAAATGAGATTTATATTTTGTATTTTTTTGTCAGTTATAGGATTGGTTAGTTTTGGTGAAACATCTAAAAAACTTGAAAATGGTATCTATCATAATGAAACCAGTTCAAAATTGATAGAAATTAAAAATGACACACTAAAGTTCTATTCCTCCTCTTCTATAGAGGGGGAACAGAGCTTTCCTTTGGCTATTTGTCAAATAACTAAAGTCAGCGATACTTTTTTTGAGATAAATTCAATAGAAGGACCGATGCAAAGTGCTTTTAAAAACATTTTAATTATCGAAGAAGTTTCTGGTAATAAAACTCTTGCTGAAATACTTTTCAAAGTTCCGAATACAACTATGCCTATAAAGTTTAATGTTTATTGTGGAACTATTTCGTATTCTGGGATTACTGAAAAAGGGACATGTACTATAGTATTGAATCGTAATAGAATTAATTCTCCAAAAAGTTTCAGATTTACATTCCAACCAATGTATTATACCGAAAGTAATCCCGCAGGCCAATACTTTGGTGTCTTATACTACGAGTATCCGTATAAAGTGGATTTGAATACTGAGAAAAGTATTATTATAAATCTACCTGATGTAACAGATAAACTTTTCAATCAATATTATTTATTAGGAGAGTATATACAAGTTACACCAAATGGTATAAAATGGAGAGGTGAATACTACAAAAAGCAACAATAATCTTAGTGTGTTTACTATTCAATATGTCTTTGTAAACAATAATTTGTAAAAGTCCATCTTTGGTTCGAGTGTAAAATAAGCTGTGTTCTACTACAATGGGTAAACACAGTTTATTTACATTTCATTTCTTTATTAGGGCATAGTAATCCCGATTTTCTTTTTTAGGTTCGTTACCAAACGAATCTATCAGAATAATATGGTTGGCATCCCTCACCTTATAGAATATATTGTCGCCACTCGAAGGATGTGCAAGCAACAATATGTTACCGTCAAGCATATGGAAAGAACCTCTTAACTTTTCCTGCTCGTGCTGCTTTCCTTTGAATGTCTGTATCAATAAGTAGGTACCATCAGCATTTAATATGAGTGTTGTTTCCACATTCGGCGGTAATACACCGCAATAAGTTCCCGCAATAGAATCCAAATCAATCTTGTTGCTTAAAACTGCCGTATATTCTTCGATTTTTATAGAGTCAACACCTGCATCGTTTTGTTCTGTACCGCAGAATATATAAGATATGACAAATGCGATAACCAATACTGCTATAATAGCCATTTTCTTTTTCATAGCCGTCATAAATAAAAATGTGTCCGCAATGTCAAACGAGTGGCATCACGGACACGAATGAATAGTTGAGAGTTAATGAAAAGTTAATATGCTGCTACATTGCTGATGCATGGAACGCCTCTTGCATCATCGAACATGATACGAAGTCCGTTCGTCTTTACTTTATCGAAGCGAAGGATGCACTTGTAGCCGATGGTCGTTGTCTATTATTTCTCATTAATTTTCTTTTTAATTTCATTCGCCTCTTTAAATAGGCTATTAGCAATGCTATCTTTAATTGCTGCCATCTGTATCATTTCGTTATGGTAGCGAATTGAGTCCTCGTAAGTATTTACATGAGTTCTCACATTCTCAATAACTTCTTTATTAGGGCATACAGAGAAGTTCTTTTCGATGTATCGAACATTGGGGTCATCGGATGGAAGCACCATCTTCAAAGCCCGATACTTCAAATCTGCCTCCTCCCAATCTTGGCGCTCTCGCCATTGGGTGAGATTGCCCCAAATGGAGAGAACAAGAGATAGAGCCAAGCCACCAATGAAAAGAAGAACATACTTTGAAGTTGGCTCGAAGCGATGAGTCACAACTTTCTTCAGAGGTGTATTACCCATTGCGTGAAGTTTGTCCTGCACATTTTTTGATGTGGCATTCAGCTCTTGTTTCACCTGATTAATTGCATCAAACAAGAGTTTGCTTCGCTGTTTTCCGTTACTTGCTTCTTTCTTGGTAAGGTCGGTAAAGATGCAGATAGCCTCTCTTAATCTTGCCAATTTGTCAATAGACTCCCCTTCTTTTACAGCCATAGCAAGGATTGCTTTTTCAAGCTTGCTTATATTAACACTTACAGAGACTGGAGTGCTTTCCGCCTCTGTATTCTTTGGTGAGTCAGAAAGTTCATCGACTTTCTGCTCCAATCTCTCAACTGTGCCGTAGATGGCTTCCAATAGTTCTTCTTTCATCTTTCTTTTGTTGTTTGAATGGTTTGTAACTTGCATCAAAGGCTAAAGCCTCTTCTGCGTTTCTTCTTTTTCTTCTTGGATGATTCGTCCTCTGGGAAAGACTCAAAGGTCTGAGCGTTGGCAGAAGCAAAAAGTCCAATGGAAGAAATGCCGTCCCAAGGGTCTTGGCTGCTATCCGACATGGATGGCTCATGGTTGCTCTTGTGATAGCCTTGCTCGTATTGCAGAGTAGAGTTGGATTTTGGTGATACATGGTTCTCCATTCCCTCAAACCTTGCATTCAGCTTGCCAAAGCTATAGCCTCGGCTAATCTGCGTACCCTTGAAACTATATCCGTCCTTACAGAATCGGATGCCTTGTACCTTGGTTCCCTCTTTGTTCTTATAGACAAGCTCCAAGCGAACACCTCGTTTTGCAAGTTCATTCTTGAACTTCTGCCAGCTATCTGCAACTTTTAAGGCATCTTTGACTGCATTGTGAATCTCGTATTTGGCACGTTCCGCATTGCGTAATTTATGAGTGTTAGTCTTGCTCTTGTCCGTTCCGTAAGTAAATACATACTTGGATTTTAGAGCCTTGGTCACCTGCTCATTACGCCTGTAATCATTCCTGTCTGATATGAGTTTGCCCTCATTATTGATGCGGTTATATACGATATGACAATGTGGATTGTCCGTGTTGTGATGCCTTACGATGATGAATTGAGTATCGGTGATGCACATCATCTGCATATATTCAAGGGCAATCTTAGCCATGAACTCATCCGTCAAACGTGGCTTGTCCTCGGGCTTGAAGCTCAAAGCAATGTGTCCCACAGGCTTCTTAATCCTTGGATTTAGCTGCCTCTGTAGCTCGAAACTTTGCGTTATCTCGGCATTCGTGCCGAGTAACACACCATCCGAGGCGATGATTTTCGCCTCGTCCTTGCCTGTAACATAGCGGACGCAACCACCAAATGAGCTGCCCTTCTTTAGCTTGCCTATCATGTGGTATCCTCCTTTCTGCCCATACTACTTGGCTTCGGTTTATAACTTGCTTGGCGATACTCGCCAAGGATTTCTTTCAATCTTCTCAACAAGTCCACTACATACGCATGGGTTTCATGGAAACCTCTCTGATGCGACAGCTTGGTAAGTTGGTTGAGGTTGTTCGCCATGCCAATGAGGTTCTTGGCGATGGCTACCGTCTCTGCGTTGTGTCCGCTGACCACCGCGCCGTTCAAGGCGGACTCACGGATGTACTCCGCCAACTTGCGGTTGGCTTTTCTCGCCCTCAGCCTCAGTGCCTCGTAGCTTGGCTTCGAGAACTTCACCGTGACAGACTTCGACAGCTTGCGAACCCTGCCTGTGGGCGGTCTTCCGCCCTTTTCTTGTCCTGTTCATGTATGCTTGTCATTCGATATACTGTTTACAGTTGGTACACTTACTTTCTGCGACCGTCGGGAGCAAAATTTCTCCGCCCTCATGGTGGAGCGAGGCGTTTTGGGGTTCCCAAAACATAACCTCGCTCCCTCTCAGAACACGTTAGTTGGAACTACAGCCTTTCAGCTATCCACGTCCAAGGTCGCAGACCTTAATTCTCACAATTTGCGCCAAGCCTCGAAGTCCGCTTCATAAAGGCTTAGGTGGTGGCGCACGATGTTCTCGATGATGCCCGATACGCTCATGCGTCTCCCTCCGAGGATGCGGACGACACGATCAAGACGGTCTCGCACATCGGAACTGACGAAGACTGGCTTGCGGTCGTCAATCCTTGGAACCTGGAGGAAGGTCTGCTGATACTCCTCCAATGTCGCCTTGCGCTGCTTGCCACTGATGCGCTTCTGCGGATTCGGTGGCGATTGAGCCTCGTTCGTTGATGTTTCCTCTCTATAGGGAGTTGTTGCAGCAACTTTCTCTACAATTGCTCTCAACTCTGGGTTCTCTACATCATCATAGAGAGAATCACAACTACTTGGATTGGCTTTGTTGCCATACGTAGATGGTTTAACAAAATCCAAATACTCTTTTTCCATCAGCTCCTTCTGCTCAGGAGCCAAGACTGCATCTTTTGTTCTTGCCATAGCTTATGCTGTTTTATTTGTTAGTATATTGGTCACGGTTTGCACCATTGACCGATTGTCGGGTGCAAAGTAAGTGTACAGAGTGCAGCCATGCAACTGATTGGGTGTAACGTGGCAATTTAGTTGTGGCTTGCTTATTTGCATACCGAGATAGTTGTGAGAACTTCAACGTATTTCTCAACTCATCATTGTTCATGTATTCGTTGCAGTCGTGCAAGTTTTTCTTGTTGTTTTTGGCGTTGAAGTCGGCAAACCCCGGCAACATACTGCCACAGAAATTGAAAACGCTTGTTTTTAGATTGCCGTGCCTTATCTTTGCACTCACAAACGTGGAGCACTGCATATGCGTGGAGCTTTGCGACATAAACATAGTATTAACTTAGAAAAAAGAAAAGTATGGGATTCATCGTATTCGAGGAAGAGGCATTCAACTATCTTGATGCCCAGTTGGAGAACTTCGTGAAGCGCATGGACAGAATCCGTGAGCGCAGTGAGGACAAGACCATGAACAAGTGGCTCGACACGCAGGACGTGTGTCAGACGCTCAACATCTGCCCACGGACAGTGCAGACGCTTCGGGACAACGGAACTTTGGCTTATACGCAAATCAGCCACAAGACCTACTACAAGCCGGAGGACGTGATGGCTATCGTAGCAGTAGTGGAGGACAGGAAAAAGGACATGCGCTTTCGCAAGCGCACAGGTTAGGCTGTCAATATACAACAGCCACTTTATCCAATGCAGCAAGTAAACCGAGTAGCGTAAGTATCAACAATAAAACGAGACAACTATGAGCAATGAAGTAATGACAAGAAACAGCGAGTGGATGAACCACATCGTGAACCACCTCAACCGAATGGTTGACAATTTTGAACGTGCCGTGATGAACTACCGCCCCATGCTTGACGGTGAGCGCTTCATGACGGACAAGGAGCTTTGTGCCAGGCTGCAACTGAGCCGAGGAACCCTGCAGGACTACCGAAACAACGGTGTCATCCCGTATATCCAGCTTGGCGGAAAGATACTCTACCGCGAGTCCGACATTCAGAAGATTCTGATGGCTAACTATCGTGAAGCGTACAGAATGAAAGGTGTGTAGGAGAATGTCCTTGATGAGTGTGTGAAATGAACAAGGCGACAACGTATAACTTACCGAGTGTGGCTGTTATAGGTTGTCGCCTCGTTTTATTGGCTATACCGAGTTGGTCGTGTTTGCCGGGTATCATTTGTGTTACCTGTATAAATCTAATACCATGCTAAAACACACTGCGGTGGTTCGCCCAAGTGGCTGGAGGCGCAAAGCCTCCAAGGAACGTTGCTTTATGGCAGGTCTATGCCATTGCATTCTCTGTAAAGATACAGACCAGTTTAGTGCGGCTTGTCTGTCTGCCGATGACGGACTGCATGATGAACTCCCGAAAGGCTCTACTCTCAATGCTGTCAATACGGAAGGCTACCGCAATGACGAGTTCAAGGCTATACACATCATAGCTGATACGGTCGTTCTTCCTGACATGACGACGCACACCCTGCTCTTTCAGAATGCCGTCCTTAAATACAGCCTTGACAGCCTTGCGCACATAGCAGCCGAACACATTATACATGTCGGCAATCTCCTGCATGGTCATCCATACAGTATCGGTCGGCATGGATACCGTTCCACTCTCACTGATTGTTATTATCCCTCTGTTCATTTCCCGTCCTCCTTATTTTTATTCTGGTCAGTTTCTTTTGTTTCTCTGCGCTGCATCAGCTTGTCCATGTCCTTGGATATCTTGTCATCGGTGATGACGGCATAGACCTGGGTGCTTCGCAGGTTGGAATGCCCCATCATCTTGGCGATGCTTTCCATTGATATGCCCGAAGTAACCATGTTTACTCCGAATGTATGTCTTGCAACGTGTGCGGTAAGGTTCTCATTTATACCTAAAGCCACACCGAGTGAATGAAATTCAAACCACATGGAATCACGTGAAGAAAGAGGGAAAACAGGTTTGCTGTCATCCGCTGTATTGTATAGCGACATTATTTGTTCAGCTATCGGATGCAAGGGAATGAACGCTTCGTTGTTGGTCTTTGCTCTTTTCTCACGGATGTATTTTCTACCGTCTGCCGTCATCCCGATATGGTGTGGATACAGGTTACGTAAATCGACATAAGCCAAACCTGTAAGGCTGGAGAAAACAAACATTCTTCGTGCCAACTCCAAAGCCTTATCCTCCATAGGAGTCTCCATAATGAGCAGCAAGTCATTTCTGGATATATGTCTACGCTTTGGTGAGCCTGTCTTTTCATATCCGACATCTTCCAATGGATTGAATTTCAGCAGACCTCTGTCAACAGCGATATAAACCAAGCGTTGCAACCAACAAAGATTATGGTTCGTATTGGATGCACTATACCCTTTGCCAATCAAGAACAACTTATAAGATTTGCCAAATTCCTCAGTCAAATCTTCAAATGCAATGTCATTCATTCCTCGTAACCCGATGAACTCTCGCAAGTTTAGCTGCGATGTCTTAGATTGGCGATAAGAAGATGTTGAGTTAATACGGATAGAGCGCAGCCTAAGGCGTTCACGCTCCTCCTCGCCAGTGGCAAGCAATGTCATCGGGATAGTATTTGCATCAACAATAACATTCTTCAGAATCTCGGCGGTAACGATGCCCTTTTCCTTTGTTGCCTGCTCGTAGGCTTCGTCAATTCTTAGTCTGAACGCTTGCAGTTGTCCGTTCACTCTTGCATTCTTGGCTTCACCTTTTTTCGTGTCCCATTCTTCGGGAGCACAGTAAAGACCTGTTGCTATGGCTGACACTTTGCCGTCAATCGTGATACGGCAAAATATAGATGTGGTTCCGTCTGCCTTTACTCTGCCACGGTTGATATAATAAAACTGCTTGTATGTACTTCTCATTCTTATGTTCCTTTCTTATTTTGTGATAATATTACAGGACAAACTTGAAGTCCTTGTTGGCTTCGATGAACTTGTCCATATCCTCAAATAGCTTTTTCGGGGTGACACGTGCATAGATTTGCGTGGTCTGAATGTTGTTGTGACCAAGCATTCTGCTGATAGTCTCTATCGGAACACCTTCTTCGAGCGTAACGAGCGATGCGAAACTGTGCCGTCCAACATGATAGACCAAATCCATACTTATGCCAGATAGTACTCGGAGACTTTTCATGTTACCTCTCAGCACTCGAAATTCCTGTGGCGGTAAAAGAGTTGGTCTTGTCGGGTCTTTGTATTTCTCCAACATGGCAAGCGCCTCTGGCAGTAACTTCACACGTGCAAGCATCTTGTTCTTCTTTCTGTGGTATTTCAGCCAAAGGCTGCCCTCCTCATCACGAAAGAGGTTTTCTTCCGTGATAGAAACAGTATCGGCATAAGCCGTGCCTGTATAGCAAGCGAAAAGAAAAAGGTCACGGGTCAAAGCCAACGATTTTCTTCGCTCTGGTATTTCGAGGTCACGAATTTTCAGGAAGTCCTCACGTGTCAATGCCTTTGGTGGATTCTCTTTCTTTTGAGGTAGCTTGAAGTGCATGAAATGATAACGCTCAGAGTGTCCTGCCTTGAAAGCTATTCGGCAGGTCTTCTTCAAGATGGCGAGATAGTGGCGGACTGTATCAAGTGCAAGACCTCTCTCGTCTAAGCAAAAGTCCATGTACTCACGGATAAACTGCTCGTCAAGCTCACCGAATGCCACATCGTCAGTTCCATAACGCTTCTTGACGAACAATCCCAATGTCAGGCGAGTGTACTGGTAGTTTGGCAGCGTGCCTTTCTTGTAGTCGATGCCGATTCTTGACTCAATGTCCGCAATGATGGCGTCAAGCTGCTTCAACAAGGTCATCTGAGTGTCTGCACTGCATTGAAACAGATCCTTTATCGCCTTTGCGTCAAAATCCGTCTTGCGCTCCACAAGTGACTCGTAGGCTGAGTTTATTGCCAGCAACAGCTTGTCAATCTTGGCGTTCACTTCCACAGCCTCCTTGCTCTTGCCGTCAAGTCTGCTCTCACGTGGATTCCATAACTTTGGCGTACATGACAACTTGCAACCGAACTGCGCCATTGTTCGGTTGAGGGTGATGCGTCCCATGATGGGAGCCTTACCGTTCTTGTCCAATCCGCTCTTTTTAAGGTAGAGCAGCACCTTGAATTTTTCAACTTTCATCTGCTTACTTTTTTAGTTTGCAAAAATAATCAATCAGTAAGCATTCTCTGTCATTGAAAGTTGTGCAGAACGGTGCAACAAACACTGGTGACAAACTATTTGTTTTTCACCTCGTTAGCAGTGTTGGTTTCGGTAACTGACCGCTAACGGTTTGGTAACTGAAATAACTCAATAGACTGCCTGGCTTTGCTTTGCAGCCAATTGGCAGAATTGTGAAATATTGCTCATTCTCAACCACTTGCAGTTCATTTCTCTCATATTCACTTTCCGTTGCTTTTGCTTAAATTGTGCATGTGGCTAGGCACACGTTCGCGACGACTGTTACCCTTGCCAATGATGTCGCCCTACAGAATGTGTCGAAGATGCTTGGCCATTCTTCAACCCGCATGACACAGCATTATGCACGTGTACTGGATAACAGTATTATGAAGGACATGCAGGATGTCGCCCGGGTCTTCGGATAAACGGAAAGGCTATACTTCACAACGCACAGTGAGGTATAGCCTTTTACATGAATGAAGAGTTGTTTGCTTGTATGGATTGGCCTCGCTTTTGTCGGGATTATCTTTTCTTCCCTTTTTCAATTAGTCTGATGATATCCTGTCTCCGATAATAGGTTTTCCGGTCAATCTGGGAGAAGGGCAAGGTGCCGTTGCCTCTCATGGCTTGCAATGTTCTCTGTGATATGTTCAGTGCCATGCATACTTCCTGATTGTCCATCCAGTCATCCAGACTTTTTGAGGTTTGATTGCCTTTAAGGTTTTCCAGTTTTTCTTTCAGCAGTTGGATGGACATTACCATTTCTCTGAAAGTACCGGCTTCAATGTTTATGATTTCCATAAAGTGTAGTTGTTTGGTTTGAGGCAAAGATAGACGGTATGGGCCGACCGGCCAATATCATGTCATCAGATGGCATCACAAGTCATCAGATGTCTCATGTTGTCTGTTGCAGGAACCGGTCTTTCAAAAATATCCGGTCGTTGAATCCGGAAAGTACAGCCGTGTTCAGGAAAGGCATGTATTATACTTCACTATATTGCGCAATTTTGCATAGTGTTGTATATCAGTGTATTTACTAAGTTTGTACCAAAACAAAACGTATGAAAGGAAACACACTGAATGTAATGTTCTTTATCTTGAAGAACAAGTTGTTGAAGAACGGTGAAGCACCGGTCGTTCTTCGGGTGACAATTAACGGGCAGCGGGATGAAATCCGTATCCAGCGCTCTATATCGGTGGAGTTATGGGACAATGCAAAGATGCGTAGCAAAGGAAAAGACCGAAGTTCGAGGGAACTGAACATGTACCTTGAGACACTGAGGGACAGAATATATGTCATTCACAGGAATTCCGTGTATGACGGGGAAAAACTGACTCCGAAGAAAATCCTGGATATTCTGTATGCCAGAGAAGGACGACATCAGGTTCTGAAGGCCATGAAGGAATGCATAGACGGATGGGCGGCTTCTCCCGGGGATTTGCATCCTGCCACGCTGGCACGTTACAACAGATGCTGCGGATTGGTAGAGACCGTCATACGGAATGTTTACAATAAGGAAGATATCGCGTTCTCCGAACTGGACAGGAAGTTCATCACTGCATTTGAAAGGTATTTGAAGGAAACCCGCGGGCTGGCCTGGAATACGGCGGCTAAATATTTGGAGTGTTTCCGTAAAGTTCTCAAGGTGGCCCAGCAGAAGGGGTGGATGGAGGATGGCAGGTGCTTGAAAGAACTGGGACGGCTGTGCGTGAAGGAGGAGACTTCTCCGTCTTTTCTGGGCTGGGATGAACTGAGAACAGTGATGGAAACGGATATGCCGGCCGGACGTCTGGAACGGGTGAAGGATGTGTTCGTCTTCTGTGCGCTCACCGGACTTTCCTATCAGGGGATAAGCACCCTTTGTCCGTCGCACTTGTTTAGGGATGACGAAGGAACACTGTGGATTTGCAGGACACGTGCTGAAGTAGCGGAGGTTGGAGACAGCTGTACAAGCCGTGTTCCTCTTCTTAAACCGGCAATGGTCCTGCTGGAGAAATACAGAGGCTGGAATCCGATGAATCCGGAAGGGCCGTGTTTTCCTGTCCCGTCAATCCAGAAAATGAATGAATACCTGAAAGAGGTGGCAGTGCGGTGTCGGATTTCCAAGCGTCTGACCACCCAGATGGCCCGCAATACATTTGCTGCGACAGTCACCCTGGCCAACCGGATTCCCAAAGAATACGTCAGGGAAATGCTTGGCTATTCTTCCGACTATATGTTGCGCCATTATATGCAGGCTCAGGAAAGGAATTCCTGAAAGGTATGAAGTGGAACATACAATACCCTGATAAAGTGAAAGAGGCTGTCTCAAAATAGAGTTGAGATGGCCTCTTTTGTTTTATTTCAAA
>ERZ791773.275-NODE-275-length-24612-cov-2.451725_pt1 | contig 24612 bp, 59 predicted proteins | sample MGYA00509948_ERZ791773 | MGnify/ENA primary metagenome ERZ791773 (study PRJEB30046, sample SAMN00791987) | human gut metagenome | study: EMG produced TPA metagenomics assembly of the A metagenome-wide association study of gut microbiota in type 2... | reverse complement strand
TAGTTCTGGCAAGTCCGGAGCAGATGGAATTTATTATTGAAGGAATGCGTAATCCGATGAATAGCTGGGAGAAGAGCAACAGTGGTTATGGTTGCGATTCCGGTTTGTGTTCAGGTCATTGTGCATTTAGCCCTGAATGGTGTGGTAATACTCAAAGATATGTATTAGGCGAAAACGACCACTCTCTTATGCAGAGATTAGCAAAAGCTGGTACAGATCATAGAAAGTTCATGAGGATGATGACCGTTTATGTGAGAATTACAGCGCCGTTGTATTGGTGGAAAGAGTTCGATACATATAAGGTTGGTACTGTTGCAAACTCTTGCAGTACTATGCATAAGATTCAGGCGAAAGAGTTTACAGTAGATGATTTTAGTTGTGATCATTTAACAAAAAGCACAATGAAATTATTCAATGAAAGTATTCACGAATTAAATTTCTGGAAAGGTGCTTTCAACTGTAAATCAGACGAGGAGCGAAATTTATACTTTGCTAACAGTGGTTGGAACGACACTTACATTCCGACTAAAAAAGAATGCTGGTGGCAGATGATTCAGCTTCTTCCGAGCAGCTATAACCAGACTCGTAATGTTATGCTAAACTATGAAGTTCTAGCTAATATATATCACAGCAGGAAGAATCATAAGCTTGATGAATGGCGCGAGTTCTGTAAGTGGATTGAGACTTTACCATATTCAGAATTAATTACAGTAGAGGAGAACAATGTATAACTTAAATGATCTAGTTACCAATCTTTATAGATTCCTGTTTAGACTTAGAATATACATAAAAGATCTTGAATTGTACGATTATCTAGTTATAGTAAAGGAGCAAAAGTAAAATGAAAAAACCAATAATTATGAAAAATAATGTTTTTGGAGAAGTAAGAGGTTATTTTTCTATCAAGGATATCTCAACTGGATGGTTGCTCGATGAGTATCTATTAGGAAATTGTAGGCCAGCTATATTTTATACAAAAGAAGATGCTGAAAAATATATAAAAGCTTTTAAATCCAACGAAGCATGGTACAACAAATATATTATTAAAACTATTGACGTACCGTTTTTCAATAGAGGAGCCATTTTAGTTACTTTTTTTAATTAGATATGGTTATTCATTTCTGATCTGAGATAATTGTGTATCTTTTAAAAGTTTTCAGAAAAAGATTGACGAGTGGATCAAACGGAGAACCAATTAAGATTATGATTTATATGAACGAATTCGAGTATAGGAGATTGATATTTTGGCATGGAAGAAATTACCTAATATTGGATGGTTCTATAAGAAAAGGAGTAAATAGAAGATGAAAAATGCAGAGAAGTATAATGATGAATTGCTAAAACATGTTTGTGGTGCAAATCCTACACCATTTGCAATCGTAGAAAAGACTGGGGAGTTTACATCTTGTTCAAAAATAAAATGTAGCACCTGCAAATTTTGTGGGGGTACAAACGATTGCCATGATAAAAAAATAGCATGGTTAAATCAGGAATATATAGAACCAGCTGTGATATCTAAATCTGATTTGGCAGTTATTCAGTTTATTAAAGATGATAATTCTTGTATTATCAGGCGAAATGATGGGAAGCTTTGGTGGTGCTTATATCCCCCTGTCAAGAAATGTGGCGTTTGGTTTCACACAGAAGGGTATCCGGATCCGTGTAACGTAATGTGCTTAAACAATTTAGACTTAGATCTACCAATGGTTTCTTGTGACGATAAAAGATTCTGGTCTGTAAGCAAACTCAAGCAGTTACCAGTTGTTGAACAGTATAAAGAGAGAGAGTAAGAAATGACAAAAGTAAGAGATATTTTACCGCTTATTTATACCAATGATATTCGTTTATTGGATAAAAATGGATGCGAGATTTGTTTAATATATCAGGGGCGCGTATCTGGATTACTTTCTGATGATTTCTTAAATTAAGCGGGAATCAGTATGTGGGCTGAAGAATGCATTATAGATACTATAAATATTCAGATTAAAACTGAGAATGACTCAGAGTAACGTCTGGGTCTTTTCTTTTATTCACGAAGGATACAACGCCTATTATGAAAGGAAGGTGAACTATTATGTTAAGCATTGAAGACGTTAAAAACATCGGTAGGAAATACATGGCGTTGGCTGAAGATTACGATGACGATCGTATATTAGACGTTGTCATATTTGCGGCAGATGCCCTCGAATATTACAAACTTATCGATACGGAAGCTGATAGGCTTACGTTTGGGGAATTCACAAGAAGGTATGAAAGGGCGATTAAGCAACTAGAAGAATTGGTCTAATAACTAGACCTTTTCTTTTCTTTCTACGCGATAAAAACTGTTCCTTTTATGACTAATAGTCAGAAAGGAGATTAAAAGTATGACAAAGACAAGAATGGAATGGAACGAGCTTTATAACAAATTCGAAGGTATGTATAATCCTTATCCTGTGCAGATGTCGTTAGCAGAAGCTTTTGGTAAAGCGAGAGATGATGGATTGATTACCGACGACGAATATAAGGGAGCACGAGACTTTTATGGAAACTTGTGGAGCTATACGGGTGATTGATATTTGATTATAGTCGCTAATTAGAGTGAGGGCTCGGCTAAATTTAGCTGGATCTTTTCTCTTTTATTTTTAAAGGAGATTATATGATTGATATTTTACTTTTGGAAACCGTACTGGTATTATGTCACACGTTTAAAAAGGAGTAGGAGAATGAAGACTAAATTTATAGCAGGATTATTTATATTTACAGTTACGCTTGGATTGGCAGGCTGCAGTGGAAGTGAAAAGAAAGCAGAATCATTGGAGCCGATTAATATTTCAGTGTCAGATAAAAGAGAAGATGGGAGTCTTACAATGGTCGATCCGGATGGCAATAACTATTTGCAATTCAATGGTATCATTCACATTGAGAGTGACGGTAGCAATGGCAAGCCAATCAAGATCATGATTTACCAAAATGAATCAGAAGACTACGAATTCGATTAGAAGAGGGGAAACGATGAGTTATATTGAATGTACAAAAACAGGGCTTAAGATCGTCACAGATATACTACTGCGTGATATCTTACCACTTATTAATGCAAATGATGTCAGACTGATAAATGAGGATGGCGATGAAATCATGTGTATCGCGCAAGGTTATCTTATAGGTTCGCTGTCTGATGAGCTGTTATGTAACCGTGTAGTAGCTATATGGAACGAAGAATCTGTATTAAATACGATTAATATACTGATTGGAGGTAAGAACATTGATATTTAACTTTTGGAGACCATACTGTTTCTTCAAACCAAGAAAAGACGGTTGGTATCTTTGTACTGTACAGGACGGGTATGGAGTGAACGAGCCGAAAGTCCTGTACTTATATTTTCGTAAATGGGATCGGAGATGGATTAATGATACAAGACAGACTGTGTTTGACGGGTACAAAGTGTATGAGTCTGGTAAAGCACCGATCGAGGATTACCGTGTATTCACTGATATTTACTGTGAGCGGTATGATGTGGTAGCTTGGAAAAAACTACCATGGTGTTATATTTGGAGCAAGTTTAAAGGAGATATGAGATGAGTGTAACAAAACCACCATTAGGGGTGATACCTAGAGTTTTATGGGAATTCATGTGTGATAATTACAGAAAAGATAGTCTTTTCGAAGCTATGCGTCGTTACGCATTGGTTGATGAGCCAATACCGGACGAATGGGTAGAAGAATATAAAGAAATAATAAAAAGACAGGAGATAAGAAATGAATAGGGAAGATTTGTAAATGGGCTGAAAGACGCTCCTCATTATTCCAAGAAGCAGCGTAAGAATATTATTGGAAGAAGTCTAAAGAGTTGTAATTGGAAAACTAAATGTACTATTGCAATGGAAGAATTTGCAGAACTGCAGCAGGAAGTAAGCAAACATATTCGTGGCTATGATGATAAGATTGGACTTTTGGAAGAGATAGCGGATGCATATATTTGTCTCGAATTCCTTAAGTCCATTTTTCATATTAGCGAAAGTGATGTGTTACGTGCTGTTGAAGTGAAATTGAAGAGAGAAGATGATAACTTAAAGCACGCAGAAGCTAAAGAGAAAAGGGAGAAGATGTTAAATGAGCAGAGAGTATGATTTATATTTGCAGGATCATAGAGATGGCGTGAAGAAAGCGTTTGAGTTCATTCATGATAGAATACCTTCTCTTGTGCCAGTCGATCAGGAGTTGAGATTAACGCAGCAGATTTGTTTTGATCATGATCGTAGTAAAAATAATGAAGATGAGTACGAGCCGTATGATGAATATTTCTATGGTAAGAATAGATCATATCAGGTTATTCAGGATTATGAATATGCTTGGCTGCTTCATATTCATCGTAACCCTCATCACTGGCAGTATTGGATTCTGAATCATGACGATCCGGACGAAGCTGAGACGATCATAGATATGCCAGAAAACTATATTCTCGAAATGATTTGTGATTGGTGGTCATTCAGTTGGCGATCTGAAAATTTGTATGAGATATTTGACTGGTATGATAAAAATGGTCCGTATATGAAATTGAGCAGGAAGACTAGAAAGTCTGTTGAGATTATTTTGGAGAAGATTAGAAAAGTGTTAGATGAACTTGACAACGACAAAGATATCGAGCATAGTGGTGTTAAAGGTATGAAGTGGGGTGTAAAGAACGGACCGCCTTATCCTATTGATCATAATGAGGTGATTTTAAACACAAATAGTTCGTCGGATAGGATCACTAAAATTAAAAGGGTCAATATGGCAGAAGAAAAGTTTACACAATATGCTTTGAATCCAAATAAAGCACCAGACAAAGCGCACGCGTTCGAGGTGGCTTTAGGATATACATTAGATAATTATAAAGATCTCATGGCTAATATTTCTGATAATTTCGATTCACGTAAATTGGAAGAAAAAGGTGATGACGGGTATGGAATGCGGTATCAGCAGGTGATGAATTTAAACGGTCCAAATGGAAAAACGGCAAACGTATGCACTGCTTGGATTCAAGAAAAGAACAGAACTAGTGTAAAATTAACGAGTGCTTATGTAACAAAGAAAGAGGTGTCGAAATGATTGTAAAATTATATGATAAAGTAATTCTAAAAGACGGACGTCACGGTGTTGTAGTTGAAATATTAGAACCTGGGGTAGCATATTTAATTGATGTTGAACTACCAGGACCTGATTGGGATACTATAACAATACGAGATGGTGATATTTCAAAAGTGTTGAGGTAGACGTGCATATGATTAATTTAAAAAAAGCTAGTAGGTTCAAAGGTAAGAATCGTTGACATTGATGATATTACATACGAAGGTATTGTAGACGAATATATCGATGCTGAGGATAATGTACCGGAAGAAATCGAAGCGATTATTCTTACCGATCTTCTCAGACTTGACGATGGTAAAAAGTTCATCAATCCGATTGAATTTAAAGCAACTGAGATAATAAGTGTTTACAGTATTTAATTAGTGGTGTTCCCATGAGTCTGTTATAGGCTTGTGGGATTTTTTATTATTACATGAGCGAGACGTGATGTATGATGTATGAAGAAAATTGGTATGGTCGAGACACATATAACTACGAGCATGTGTTAAGACCTAGAAAAAAGGAGAGACAAAATGAGCATGTCAGAAACAAAAGAAGAATTGGATACAAAATTCGAAGCAGAGGTAAAAGGATTATTAGCTGGATATTTACCAGATGAGAATTCTCGAGATTATGTTGCTTTTAAGATTGCATTACTTCATCGCAATTATACGGGACAGGAGATGAGTTCTGGTGGAGAATGATGTAAAAGAATTATATTTCGGATTGTACTGCAAGACGTGTAAGTATTATTGGATGCCTGCTGATAAGAGACCATGTCTCGGGTGTATCCGTGAACCATTGGGTGAATTTTCGCATAAGCCAATAGAGTGGAAACCGGGTAAATGATTCGCGATATATTCTTGTCCTCTTATAGAAAAGTAAAAGGAGGATTGATATTTATGGGAATCAGAAAATTTATAGTGAAACCTGGTACAAAAACAGAGCAGGACTTTATAAATATTTTACAGAGTGTTGGTGTTAATCCGACTAGTGTAATGTGTAGGCGGAGTGATGTATTTGGTACCGAGTGTAACGAATATTTGATGAGCGAAGGGTTATATAAACAAATCGCTCCTCAGCTTGAGAAAATGATGAGCTTGACTTAAGGTTAGGCTCTTCTTTTTGTATTTATTGTGTATACATTAAATGCGGGAGCTGAGGATAGGCACATTAATTCGCGAATCTTTCTTGGGCTGTTATAGAAAGATTAAGGAGGTATTGATTATGAAAAAATTAATGGATATAACAACAATGGCAATGATGGTGCTTATGATATTAGGACTTATATTATGCTTATTTGGCATTGATGTACCGAAAGATATTATGGTCATGGAATTTGTCATTATGTTTGTATCATATAAAGTATATCAGATTCAGGTAAAAATCGAAAAAGAAAGGCGACGCAAATTAAAAATCGCTAAGCAGATGCGCGAGGTGAGACTCTAATTTAGGGTCTCTTTTCTTTTGTATTAATTTTAGGAGGTAAAGAATTATGAGTGATGCTAAGAAATGCGATAGATGTGGTAAATATTATATTAGGAATAAAAACACATCGTTGCGCTATGAAGGTGAGACTGTCGACTATATTAAACTAGATAGTGCATATAGGAACATTACAGGTAGATGTTTCGATCTGTGCAACGATTGCGTACATGAACTTTTTGATTTCTTACATATATCCAACGAGCCGCTTATTCGTGAGGATAGGCTTCAAAATTATATGTTTATACACAAGCGTATCGATATGCCTACAGATGATTTTCTTAATCGAATCTACGACCTTAATACTGATGAAAAAGCGGAGTTCTTGAAACGTTGTCATGAAGAAACTAACTATGGGGTTAACTCCACAGGTGACGTCTACAAGAAAAGGGATATTGATAGTACGATACACGATTTAATATTAAATAATATTTATAGTCCAGTATGCAGAGAAGAGGAGGACTGATCGTTATGTTAAAACAATTTACGGTTGATTCGTTGCGCAATTTACTTACTCAGATATCAGATGCCGGTCATGGTGATATGGATGTATTTATAGGAGAGAATTACCCACTTATGGGCGACGCTGTTGTTATCGATTTCTATCATAACACAATGAAAATAAAAAATACCTATTATGATGAGCAAATGGCTGCAGCTATGAAATATGCTCGTGATGATATGGCCGCTGTATATAGAAGATACTTACAGAATTGCTATGAAGCTGGGTGTGGAATAGATAAGAAGGAGGACTGATATTTTTGATTAAAAATCGAGGTAGACCGCCGAAAGTGAACGCTAAGAGAAAAGGTATTCGGATTCGGTTAAATGACGAAGAGGCAGATATGTTATCAGAGTTGAGTGCTAAGACAGGACGTACTCGCTCTGATATTTTTGTTGATCTAATGAGCAAAGAGTATAAAAGAACCGTACGCGGTAGACGCGAATAAATCATATTCTGTTATGGTAAAAGATTTGTAGTCATGAAAGGAGTAATGAATTATGAAAATTGAATTTGAAGGAACAGTAGATGAATTGAGAGAGCTTATGTCTGGCGATAACATTGGTACTGATATTGCAGTCATTCAGCTTGAGGAGGACAACTATACTAGATTCTTTGATGAGAATAACCGGTTATGGATGAAAGGCAACGTCATGAGTATGTTTACTTTAAATAACCAACGAAAATATATATATGATTTGTTGGCGACTAGAGGATATTTATTCTTGAACGAAGTTTACGATATGCTGGGTTTTTCGAGAACAAAGAATGGACAGTTAGTGGGTTGGACTTACGAAAAAGGAATGACGTGAACGATATTTTTGCAATATATCGACAATACAGTGAGGATAAGACTTTATATCTATTAAAATTCAAACCACAGGGAATTATCTTGGACGAAATCTAAACCGATGGAGCTTAGGTCTTAATTGACTTAGGCTCTTTTATTTTTGTAATGAAAGTATAAGGAGGAGCAATAATTATGACACTTAATGATATTTTGACGGTAGCAGATCCTGATATAGAGGTAGATTTATATATTAATGATCATAGTCATTTTATGTGTACTATTAAACCATTATATGCTCTTAAATATCTTGCTTCAGATTTTCATAGTCTTGAAGTTAAGGAGGTACGTGGGAGTAATTATGACTGTAAACTTAGTGTGACTGTATCTACTAGAGAGGGGAAATGAGTTTATGGCGAGCAAACGTGGTAGACCTAGTACATCGAAATTAAATATGGCGAATCTTAGAGATGATGTTCTGTATAGATGCCGTTATCGGTATTTTCAGAATGATTTACCTATGCATATATTTATCAAACAGTATGTTCTGAAATTGACTATCGACGAAATTCGATGGTTATTAGATTGGTCAGGTGATGGTAATGACTGGGACGTTACTGCATATAAGGAGATCGTAGAAAGAAAGGGGTAAGACAATGTTATTAAGATTAAAAGTATGGAAACATTGGAATAAGAAGTGCATTAACAGTAAGCTGTATAAGTTTCTTGTGTTGCTGGGGGTTAGACGTTCACCATCATTTTATTGCTATTACATGGCAGCTAAACATAAAGTTAAGCATGGTGAAAGTTTGAGTGATATTCTGCATCCACGTCTTATCATTATAGAAGATATTGAGGAGGAGTAATTTTATTATGGTTTATGTGTTTAACGATCTTAAATACGATACTGATAAAATGGATTGTATATCTACTAAGTGTATGTATGCTTTAAATATATTTGAACGCCCAGTGAATGTAAAATTATATAAATCACTAAAAGGACGCTGGCTTATTGTATTTAAACAAGGTGGTGCGCTTGCTATTGACGAAGAAAAAGCTAAACATATGTTACTTAAATATGACATTAATACTTATGAAAAAACATTTGGCGAATTAGAGGAAGCGTGAGAAAAGGAGAGTATTATGACTATACCGATGATATGCGATACGTTTAGTGTAAATCAGAAAAATGAGATGTACAAAATAATCAGCATAATTTTAACTTGCAGAAAAGAGTATATCAATGTCAATCTCGATTTTCTATCAAACGATTGTCAGAAGGAAGCAGCTAAATTGATAATCGATGAAGCTATTAAAGACATGTCTGGTGTGAAAGTGAGTGTACAGTATGAATAAGTTAGATAAAATATATGTAGTGACTGCTGGTGAGTATTCAGACTATCATATTGAAACGATATGTATAAATCGGGAAGACGCTGAACGTTATGTTTGTTTGCATCAAGGGGCTGACTTGGAAGAAATGCGTATTGAAGAATATCCTATTTGTAATGGTAAAGAATTAGCGCATGTTAAAATAAATCGTGGTGTTAGATTCAGTATGCGTGATAGTATCGGTGTAACGTCACGTGAAATTATATATAGTAGTTGCCTGGTTAGAACAAATGTTAAATCTTATAGCAATTTCGATGAAAAGATATATCACGGGACTGTTTCATTACCAGATAGGTTTTCTATTGACAATCATGAAGCTATTAAGAAACTTATATATGATGCGGTGTCTAAATTCAAAGCAGAGGAACTTGAGGAATATGATTAATGGCAAGTGAAAATAAAAAGAGAAAAGCAAGAAACTCGTATTTACATAATGGCGCGGATAAGAAAGATTGTCGAATGAAACATCATATGTATTTCACAAAACGTACCAGGAAGCGGTGTAAGAATATAGAGGAGGATCGATATTTATGAAAGTATATTTATACAATTTTTACAGAGGAAAGCTCTATGAGTATGAAGGGGATTTACAGGTACGGGGTAAATATAAGGCTATATTTAGAATTATTAATGACGATGGAAAGATTCTTCGTGTACTGACTTGCGATCCGAAGCCAGGTGTTCTGTATAACCATAATGTGTGGTTCCCAAAAGCAGACAAGGTTAAAGCTATTGATATTTTCATGGAAGATGAGAATGAGAAGATTAATAAGTTGGGAAGAAGCACTGCAGAGAAGAAAGACTACTTTTACGAACCTTTTGAAAATGCAGTTGATAGAGGAGAGTATTAGTAATGGGACAGTTTCTTAGACTTATTATTAGCGCACTGATTATGTTAGGTGAAGGTCTTATATTAAATCATATGGGGTATGGTATTCTCAACTGGGAGTACTGGATGATTTTGATTCTTACGATATGTTACATGTTGGTGTATATATTATGAAATGTAAGGAGGTATTAATATTATGAAATGTATGGGAAGTGTATGGGCTTATGTTAGAAGTGGCAAAACTACAGTTAAGGAATACAAAGCTATTCTATATCATAGAGAGGCATATTTTGACGGTGATTTTTACGAGCCTGGTACTAGTTATTTAAAACTATTTGATGACGATGGCACGGCTATCAGGAAGATTAAATGTGCGGCTGAGGAAGGAATCCCTTATTATAATGTTTTATGGTATTATTCTAAAACTGATTTAGACCCATTAGCTGTGTTTGCAAATGTAGAGGAATATATTGAGAAAAACGAAAAGGTGATGGAGAATGGTCGTTTTAAACTTATTGACGTTTTGAAAATTCTCGATGAGAGGCAGAATATCACAATTCATGTCTATGAGCCATGTGGTCGTTTCTCAGCAAGAGCTATTGTTGCTATGGAAGCATTATCAGACGATATTTTACAATCCAGAGTATATAAGTTCAAAACTGTTGGAAACGACTCAGATATTCATCTATATATCAAAAAGTAAGATAAAAGGAGAGTCGATATTTATGTTAACAATAAACGAATTAGAAATTGTAGAAGAACTTTGTAGTAGTCTGTCTGATGTAAAAAGAAAGAAGGCATTGGAGAATTTACTATTTGAGTATAGACAGTATGCGAGATGCGGAAGTCCTGAAGAGTGTGCTCAGAGAAAAGAATGGATGGAGATGTCTTATGAAGATATTCGGGAGAATTTTAACAATACGGTCAAGGCATTACAAAGAGAGGTTTCTGATATTCGGGAGTCATATGCTGATTCAAAACCAGCTAAGAAAAAAGTAGGTAGACCTAAAAAGACGAAAAACGAGGGTGGCAGTACTAGTTACGATAATCCTCCACACTTTAACACTTTGGAAGAGCGTGACTTATATTACAAATAAAGGAGATTTAAATCTATGAAAATTAAAATATTCACACATATCGATCTTGACGGTATCGGATGTGCTGTTTTAGCGTATTTGGTATTTGGTAAAGAGAATGTTGATGTTGAGTATTGTAACTATGACGATGTGGATGATAAAGTAGAAGCATTCATGGAAAACGAAGATCTGTACAGGAGTTACGATTCGATTTTCATTACTGATATTTCGGTCTCCGATCAGGTAGCTAGTATGATTGACTGTTTAGATAAGGTTGAGAGAACAGTACGTTTATTTGACCATCATGGAACTGCTCTTAGATTGGATAGCTACTTTTGGTGTACTGTATATGAATATTTAGATGCTGTAAAGACTAGTGGTACTGAATTGTTCTATTTATATTTGAGTAATAGTTTAAGTCTTACGTACGATCAGACAACTCAAAATAAAATATCTCGTTTTGTGTCTATAGTTCGAGACTATGATACTTGGCGTTGGAAAGAATTAGGAGAAGACGGGCTTGTTAGTAAGCAGATGAACGACCTCTTTCATATTTATGGTAGAGATAAATTCATTGAGCTGGCTATAAAGCGTATCATGTTTGGTACTTCACCATTGCATCAAGACGAGTGGTTCTCAGAAACTGATACACTCTTACTCGAACAGAAACAAAAAGACATTGATATTTATGTAGAGCAAAAAGAGAAACAGATTACAGTTAAAACAGACCAGTGGGGTAATACATATGGTGTTATATTTGCTGAGCGGTATTTCAGTGAGCTCGGTAATCGTCTGTGTGAGATACATCCTGAGCTTGCCTACATTGCTATGATTGATATTTCACGTGGTACTGTTAGCTATCGTACAATTCGAGATAGTATTAATCTTGGTACTGAAATTGCTCATAATTACGGAGGCGGTGGTCATCCAAAAGCTGCCGGTAGCACGTTTGATATTTTATGGGCTATGGACGTCATGACAGATTGGTTATTTGGTATGCAGAATGCCGAGTCGGAAACATATACGGCTAATGTTGGTACTTTTGAGAATCCGGTTCGTATTTCAACGGAAGATTTTGTGAAAAAATATATGACAACCAAGTGCCCGCCCATGTTGTCAAACGCAAGTGGTAGTTTATAACAAATTGATGAACGATATTTAGAGAGGCTTTAATTAGCTTCTCTTTTTCTTTTAGAAAGGGTGGTAAGAATGAAAAGATATTGGACTAACTTTATTATTCAGGATAGCTTTAATACTCGTGCCTATCGTATCAGTTCATATGACTGTTGTTTATCGTTGGACTCGGCATTGTTAGCTGTAGAAACTATGCGATTTAATTATACAGTGTTGGCAGCTTGGATTGACCTTACAGATGGTGATGAAAAACCTAGTACAATTTGGCATGAGTGTTATGTTGATGGTTTGGGACATGTGTTAAGGGAGAGATAGGTATGGATGAGGTATGGTTGTACTGGATATTTGGTGGAGACTTAGAATCCAGGAGAGGCGTGCTCGAATACATTGATGACGCATATGGTCTTATATCGAACTGTACTCGTGGTCGTGCGTATTTCAAATCGTATCATGATGGGCATAAGTATCTATGTAGTGGTGATGAGGGTGATGTATATAATGGCATGATTTGGCTTCGTGAGGATAATCGAGAAAGAGCTATTGATATTTTCGTAGAGTATTATTTCAAGGGCGTTATGAAAGCTCGTACAGACCTTACAGCTAAAGAGATGCTATATGAATTGGTTTGTACATTAAGAGATAAAGAAAAGGAGTAATTATTATGAAGAGAATGGATATTTATGTAGGTGGTAGAGGTTCTGGTAAAACTGCAACATTGATTAAGAAGTCGGCAGAGACTGGAGCTTATATTTTAGTAGCAACCAAACATCAGGCACATGCTGTGTATAAACAGGCTAAAGAGATGGAGTATGATATTCCGTTCCCTGTGACAGTTTCTGAGATTATAACTGGATTAAAGTATTTTAATGATTCTTATATTAAAAAATACGGTTTATTGATCGATGAACTCCAATCGGTATTGGACGTCGCTTTTTGTGGTATTCCGATTCATGGGGCTACTTTAAATCTTGATAGTAATACTGACATTAAATATTTAAATCCAGATGAAAGGATTAGAGCTGTAGATGAATCTGAGCAGAAATGAACTTAGAAGACTTCATGAATGCTTAACTTGTCCATTTTTCGAGAGATGTGAGATAGAAGTAGCCAATCCTGAAGATTATCCAGATGGTCGGTGTAAGACCAAAGATATGTTTAATGAAAAGTTAGTAAACGAGACTTGTAAGATGTATGAAACTGCTGCTATAAAGATGCTCGAGGACTGGCTGAATAATTAAAGTACAGGGGTTACTAGTAATCGCGAGGTAATAGAAGAGGAGTTTAAAAATGAAGATTAAAGATTTGTTGGAAAATTTTAATGGCGATGACACATGGGTAGAAATCAAAGATGAATATCTTTATCAAAACAGTGCATGGAGAAAAGGTATGGCAATCGAGAAGTATGGATATTATCCAGTGATTAGTTGGACCGTAAAGGATAATAACATTATTATCAATACACGTTCATAGTTTTAATTAATATGAAAAGTATTTGATTTGAGGTTGATGGTATATGATGTACAAACATAAATGCGTAAAAGAAATAATAAACGTATTTGTGATAGAATTGGTTTCACTTAAATGGAGGTGAAATGTATGAAAATCACAATTGTATATTATGACGGTGAAAAGACAGTAAGAGAAACTCGTGGTGGTAAGAGCAAGTGATGTTAGTATTTTTTCAGATTCAGAAGGGGTCTAGGTCAGAAATGGCTTAGGCTCTTTTTTGTTGTACGTTTAAGTTAAAAGGAGTAAATGTTATGGATACAAAAATTTATATGGGACCAAGCGGATGTGGAAAGACCACAGTATTAATTATGAAATCGGCTGAGACAGGGGCTATAATAGTAGCCCCGAGTAGATACATGGCTGATTATATTCGTAAGCAGGCAAATGACATGAGGTATGATATTCCAGAGCCGTTATCGGTTGATGAGTTTTTATGCATAAGACGAAATCCAGGTTTTATGAAGACTAATATACGGCATAAAGGTGTTCTCATCGATGAGGCTCAGATCATACTGCAGCTTATTTTCGGTCCGTCTAAGATTTGGGGAATTACCGTGAACGATTATGATAATATTGAGTATTTAGATTCTGAGGAGGATTGATAATTATGAAGAATAAAGAAAAGTACGCTGAGGATATTATTAAGATTGCTTGCAGTGGATCGCGTTTTGGTGTAAATAGACGCAATGGTAATGTGTCGATGTGTATACACCTTAAATGCAGGGATTGTTTAATTTATGATGCTATCAATGGGTGCTGTAGCAGCGATAGACTTACCTGGGCCGAGTCGGAGTATGTTGAAAGACCTGTTATTAGCAAAGCAGATAGAGCATTACTTAAATGCCTGAAAAAAGATCCCACATACATAGCGAGAGATGAAAATGGGGCGTTATATGTCTATGGTACAAAGCCTTTTAAGGCTTCTTTAGTTGGTTTTTGGAATAACAATCATACCGAAACCAGTTGTATAGGAGGTTGTTTTAACGCAGACTTTCCGATGGTGAAATGGGAAGATAATGAACCTTGGTTAGTCGAAGATTTGCTGAACCTAGAAGTTGTGGATGAATATTAGGAGGATTGATAATTATGGATAAGAATATGAAAGACGTTGTTAACATGTTCTACGAAACATATGTTGAATTCTATAAGAAATGTGGGGATAGTAACTTAGCGATAAGATTAACTTGTGCTATCATTGGCTTGAATGTTCCGGAGTCTAACAGTGTCTTGTTTGGAATTAATTTTGGTGGTAAAAGAAATAACACTCGCTAACTTTACATGGGCTGTTATGGAAGGGTGTTTTTAGATTCAGGAAGGAGACCGAAAATGGATAAGGTTAACGAGTATTTAAAAAGGAACTACAAAAGCACCGTAAGTGGAGATGTGGAGTTGTGCGTAATTAAGCGTATGGAATGTGCTGACGGATTCATGATATCGGTACAAGCTAGTAGTATGCATTATTGTGTACCACGTAAAAATGGAGCGTGGCCGTACAGTGAAGTAGAACTAGGCTTCCCAAGTGAACTGGACGAGCTTATCGCTGAGTATGCGAATAAACCCGATACAACAGAAACAGTGTTTGCGTATGTTCCAATTGATATTGTTAATCAGTTGGTAGAAAAGCATGGCGGAATTAAAGAATAAGCTTTCGATATGAGTCCTAGGTCTTAATTAGACTTAGGCTCTTCTTTTGTCTCATTTTTAGAATCGTTGTATTTTTAAAAGGAGGATGTTACTATGTGTGAATTTTGTAAAGTTGAAACTATTGGTGGTAAGTCTGATATGACAAATGATATTGGTGGCACTTTCATTGGTATTGGTGATTCTTCTGATGTATTAGGGCTACGATTATATATTACTGAGGCGGACACTGTTAGAAAACCTATTTTGCAGGCTGACTTATATGCTCTTGCTGGTATTGGTAGTATTGCTCGTGTTGATATTCTGATTAAATATTGTCCGAACTGTGGTAGAAAACTTGTATGATTGTTTCTCGCGATGTTTTCTTGGGCTGTTATAAGAAATTAAAACCTAAAATAGAAAGAGAGGTAATATTATGACAAGAGCAGATTTAGAACAACATATTAAGGAATTAGAGGTAGAACGCGAATTAGTAATGGCTGAGCGTGCTAGAGTTGCAGAGGTTAGATATAATGCGCTGTGTAAATTTTCATTAAGCATGAAATTAGATGATGCCTTATTGGCTATAAGAGCCAATTGTAATCTTGATTTGGCTGATGGTAAATTAGCAGCATTAAAAAGAGATTTAGCAGCAACTAAGAAAGCATTGCAGCTTATGCATCGTGTGCCTGATTTCTTTTATGGCGAAGGAAATATCTGTATGATGGAAGAATTAACCAAAAACGGATATTTAAAGGGAATTAAGATCTAACAGTATTCGAGAGGGGGCTTAGAAAAATCTAGGACTCTTCTTGTTTCTCGCGATACTTTCTTGGGCTGTTATGAAAGATTATATTTTAGATTCTGAAAGGAGAAAAGATTATGAAGAAATTTACAACAGCAGAGGACGAGATGATAATTACTAATTTTATGACCGAGTCGAGTAAACATGAAAATGCTTTATGTAGATGGGGTGCAACACTCTATCGTGAGGGTTTGCTTAAAGGCTGGGCTATTGGTGTTGGTGGGTGTCTTATTGGCTGTCTTATTGCTGATTATGTTACAAATAAAATCATAGATAAAAAATCAGAAACTAAATAATGATATTTTACCTTTGAGGGTCTGAGTCTTAATCGACTTAGACTCTTTTCTTTTTTGATTGATAATTTGGAAAGGAGAACAGACATGGCACAGAAGATGTTTTTAATTACAGAAAATGAGATGGAAGAATATAAACGGCTAAAAGAACAGGAAAACACAACAGGTCGTAAAATCACCATAAGAGAATGGGAAGAGTACCAGAAACTTAAAGCTAAGAATAGAAAGATGGGGAAATGGGTAGGTTTTGATCACCTTATACATTGCCCGGTGTGCGGTTATGTGGTTGATTATAAGGTACCAACACAGGCTTATTGTGATAGATGTGGTCAGAGATTGGGGGATTGATTTTTATGAAGAATAAAGAAAAGTATGTGAAAGAGATTGTAGACATTGTTTGTGAGTATGGTAGTTTTGGTGTAGATAAACACACAGGAAGTCTCGTGTCGTGTCATGAGCTGCATTGTGCTAAATGTTTATTTAATGAGATGAATCGCTATGCTTGCTATGATTCAAGAAAGGAGTGGGCTGATTCTGAGTATGTTGAGAGACCTGTGATTTCTAAGAGCGATAGAACATTTTTGGATTATATCAGAGATGAGGATAAGTATATCGCAAGGGATGAGAATGGCAAGTTATTTACATACATGTCAAAACCATGTAAGATAAGATATTTTAACAGTTGGGGGGAGGACGGTATTTGTGCTGGCTTGTATCTAAAATGCAATATTGACTTTCCGATGATTAAATGGGGTGATGACGAACCATGGTTAATTGAAGACCTAAAGAAACTTGAAGTTGTAGATGAATATTAGGAGGTAGTGGTATGAGATATAAGGCTGGAGACAGAGTAAGAGTTAGAAAAGATTTGACAGTTGGTAATGTATATGGTGGGGTTTTATTTGATAAGAAAAAGTGCCCTTGGCTTGGGAAAATTGTAGAAATATCTGAAGCGTATACTGGTTATTATCGTGCACGCAACTGTATTTCATTTGTATGGACCGACGATATGCTCGAACCCATAACTGATCTTACTACATCTGAAGTGGTTGCTTTTGGTCAAGTTATGTGCGACTCGGCAGAATGGTGCTCTAACAACTGCCCCGTTATGAAAATTCGATCCAAGTACAGCCATTGCAGTTGTGAAGAGGTTAAACTAGAGCATACTGACGAGTATGTTGAGGCGGTCACTAAATGGGTTGTTGGAGATGCTGGTAAGAAAAAAGAGATTGAGACAGAGCGTTGCGCTTACGCTATTATTAAGGATCATGATGGACATATTGTATGCGAAGAGAGAATAAAGAATGGTGATAGTTCCACTGACATATTAAAACGGTATTGCAAAGAACACGAAGGTACTTATTATGCGGTTAGGGAGTATAGAGTTGTTGTTAAGGAGGATTGATGTTTTATGAAGAATAAAGAAAAGTATATGACAGAAATTATAGACGCATGTTTGGATGGTATGACTATTGCTGTTAAAGCGGACGGGAAACCGTGTATATGTCAAAAAATGAGTTGCAAAGAATGTATATTTTACGATAGAACCAATCCGTATTCGTATTGTAGGGATAAGATACGTGCATGGGCGAACTCGGAATATATTGAGAGACCTGTGATTTCTAAAAGAGATAAGGCGTTTTTGGAGTATCTTAGAGAAGAATACAAGTTCATTGCAAGAGATGAAAATGGTGAATTGTTTATATACGAAACACAGCCAAAAAAAGTAAATGCATGTTGGAATTCGGTTGGTTTGATTTCTGAACGTTATTTATATGTGAATCGAAAATTCAATGTTGACTTTCCGATGATTAAATGGTCAGACGAAGAACCTTGGACGATTGAAGACTTAAAAAAATTAGAAGTGGTGGACGAGTATGAACTTATTAATTAGACTTATGAGCTTATCTGTAACGGTATGTCTGACAATAGATCTGTTGAATACATTTTTTAAAACTAGCAAAAAGTTAGGTATTCTGTTCATGCTATCCGAATGGATTTGTTGGATATTAGCATTATTCATTTTTACAGGAACAGTAGAATTGGTATGGATTGGATAAGCTTATAAAAATTAGAGGTAGTGGAAGAGTGTTAGGAGGATCGATATTTTATGAAGAATAAAGAAAAGTATATCGATAAAATTGTGAAAGTTGCGTGTGCGTGGCATAGTAGTTTTGGTGTCGATAAGGATACGGGTAAGGTAGGCGTTTGTAGTGGTATCACCTGTAGTAGTTGTAAGTTTAATGACGATGACAGAGAGTGCGAACGATGTCGATTAGAATGGCTTGAACAGGAGTATGTTGAAGTTCCGGTGATTTCTAAGAGCGATAGAAGGTTTCTTGATTGTATTGGTAACACTTATAAATATATTGTTAGAGACAGGGATGGTAAACTATTTGTATGTAAGAAGGTTTATGCAGTTAACGATGAGTGGTTTAGTAGAGGGTGCGTTGCTGGCTCCGATTACACGTATATTAGTGGTTTTGACGTACAGTTTCCAATGGTTAAAGTTATATCTTCTACTGTATGGTCTATCGAGGATCTGAAGAAACTTGAAGTAGTGGAAGCGTATTAGGAGGCAATAGTATGAGATATAAGGTTGGGGACAGATTAAGGGTTAGAAAAGATTTAGCAGTTGGCGATATATATGGCGATGGCATTTTTACGTGGCGTATGTATACATTATTAGGGAAGATTGTCAAGATATCTGAAGTGTATACTAGTTTCTACCGTATTGATGATCCGGACTATGAGCTCTGCAGTTGGACCGATGATATGTTTGAGCCTATTACTAAGCTTACTGCAACTGAAGTAGTTATGTTTGCACAAGAGATGTGTGATTCGGCGACACGGTGTACTGGCTGTCCAGTTCAAGAAATTCGGTCAAAGCACAGCTGTGATCTTTGTCAAGAGGTTAAACGTAAGTATGCAGATGAGTATGTTGAGGCTGTCACTAAATGGGTTATCGGAGATACAGGTAAGAAAGAGATTAGTATAGAGCAATGTTCATACCTGGTGATTATGGATACCGATCGAAACATCGTATATGAGGAACAGCTAAAAGTCGGTGATGACTACAGAGCTGTGTTTAAACGATATTGTGAAGAACATGATGGTACCTATTATGCGATTATTGAATGTAGGCTTGGTGTTAAGGAGGATTGATAATTTATGGTAATGTTTGTTTGGAGTATGATTATTCTTTATGCAGTTGCAGGGATTATGATTATTGTTAACTGGGATAAGTGGATCGAAACTAAGTATGATAAGTGGTGCTTTGATCGTGTTATGAATATATGGTGTCGTTTCTTTATTGGAATGCATTTACTTGTCATTGCTTTATTTGTGTTTTTGATGATTTGTAGTTTATAAGGAGGCATGTGAATGAAACTTAGAGTTAAGCATGATAAACGTTTGGGATTATGGTTTGGTCAAGTGAAGTATAAGGACGATGGTGTATGGTTTAGAGAGACTCGGTATTGTTGGACAAAATATGGTGCTAAACACGAGCTTCGTAAGTGGTATAAACAAGAGGTTGCGCCAGAGAAGATAGAGGAAATGGAGCCTGGGGATCTAAGTGGCGGCAGACTCATCGATATTTTAAAACCACTTCTGATTGGAATGGCGGTGGCTTGTTTTGCGGTCTTCATCTGTGCAAGGTATATGTAGATTAGTGAGGTGATTATATTTATGGAAAATTTAAAACTCGGATTACGTATATTTAGTATAGTGGTTGGACTTATTGTGGTTTGTGGTCGTACATAATAGATAATTTTAACGATTGTTTTGAGGGTAGTGTTACCTATCAGATTATTTTTACAATATGGATAATATTACATGTTGTTGGGATTGTTACCGCCATAGTCTGGGCTTGGTGCTAAAGTTTTTATGAGGTGATTGTAATGTTTGAGAAAATTAAAGCAATGATTCAGAGGTTTAAATTGTGGCATTCACATGAGTCTTGTTATACTGCTAGGGAAGATGAATGGTATGCTGTGTTTGGAATGTGTGGAGGTACTGTAGGTGGTACACGAAATACTGTGTATTTATCTGAAGAGTGTATAGACTGTCCGTATTATACAGATTTGAGAAAGGATTGATATTTTATGAGAGGAGGTGGTGAAATATGAGCAAATCAGTATTAGTTATGGATACACCAGAAACATGTTTAGACTGTATGTTTTGTTTCGAGATTAATGAAGGTATTGATGCTCAGTGTTCGGTCGTGTCTGGAGATGAATATAATGGTTTCTTTAGACATATCGAGTGTGATGGTGGTTATTGTCAGAGCAAACCAAATTGGTGTCCGTTAAAAGAAGTTCCTGAAGAAGAATATGATACTTATTACGTGATGGACGAATACTGTGACGGTTATAATAATGGTTGGAATGCATTTAGAGGAAGAATTTTAGGAGAGAATAAAGATGTATAGATATATTGCAGACTTACACATCGGATTTGTGTTCTGTCATATCAAGGCTTAAAGGTAGGCGTATTTTAGTGGTTGGAAACATGACGAAATTGGTTTATTTGATTTGAGAAAGGGTATCTTACATTATGGGTGGATGATACTTATTACAGAATCTTGGTTGGACATTAAGGAGGTTAATATTTTATGAGAGGAGGTGAATCGTCACGAGTGATGCTAAGAAACGTGGTAGACCGGTTAGTGCTGATTGCAAAAAAGATCGGTTTATAACTATGAGAACTACAGATGATGTGTGTAAAATGTTGGGTGATATTTGTGAAGTGCATCATTGTAGTAAGACTGGGGCACTTGAAAAACTTATTGTAAATCAGCATAAATTAGTCGAAATGGGCGTAAAATTGCTTTGATATTTATGTAACACATTAATTCAAAAAGGTCTATTTGTGTAACACATTAATTCAAAAAAAGGTATTTATGTAACACATTAATTCATTTTTGTTTTTTCGTGTTACATAATTCAGTGAATTTTCGTGTTACATAATTCAAAAATCGAATTTTCGTGTTACATAATTCAGTGTTTTTGATATTTATGTGTTACATAATTCGAGTACTTTTACGTAAAAAATGGTCAAAAATGGCTGTTTTTGGGCTAAAATCGTCGAAAATGGGTATTTATGTAACACATTAATTCATTTTTTCGCTGTTTTACGTAAAAATTTATATACCCTTATATTCCCATAAGAGTCAAATTAAACAATAGTTTAAGAAAATTATACAATAGTTTAATTTGGGAATTAATATAAATAGATTCAGTAATTTTTTGTTTTTGGTGTAATTACTGAATCTATTAACGGGCGGTATAAGAATTATTGATATTTTAGTTTAAGGAGGATGTAATGAAGAAAGGAATTGATTATTGGGAAACTATGTTTGAATATTACGCTAATGTATACCCACGATATGCAGCGCGAACAATACACTGGTTTCCAAGTGGACAGATGGAAATAACAGTAAGATTGGATAATGGAACATTTTGGGTATTCGACATGATAGGACCGACCATAAGACCGTTAGGTAATAGAGACCTTAATCCAGAAGCGGAAGATGATATTTCGGAAGAAGAATATCGTATTCGATTATCAAGAAACTTACGAGAAAAGATGTATCGTACCGCTGTGTCACAAGACATGTTAGCTAGGCGAAGTGGAATATCTACAATAATGATTAATAGATATGCGACTGCTAAAGCAACACCAAGCACGTATAACCTGGAACGAATAGCTAGAGCGTTGCAATGTTCTCCTACAGAGTTGTTAGTCTATTGATATTTAGAAAGAGAGGTATAGACCAATGGAGCATGAAGAATGGAAACATTGTGATGCGTTCCCACGATACGACATCAGTAATGAGGGGAATGTTCGCAATCACGAAACTGGAAGAGCAATGTCTACATATATTTCAGATCGAGGATACACACGAGTGAGTCTTACAGAAGATGGCAAGCAATATACAAGAAATGTAAGTACACTTGTTGGAAAGATGTTTGTTGACGGTTATGAAGATGGTATGGTCATTACTCATAAGGATGGAGACAAGACTAATCCGGAAGCCAGTAATTTAGAGTGGCGAAAACCTAAAGATATTTTGTCAGAAAAGAACGGACGAAATAGAAAAGTAAAATGTGTCGAGAGTGGTAAAGAATACAAATCAATTAATGACTGCTCACGAGATACAGGCGTCGGTAGACGTGCTATTAGTAGATGTGCTAATCAAGCATCGCTAAGTACAAAAGCCGGACTACACTTTGAATTCGTAGATTGATATTTTAGGAGGGCGCGAAATAAACAAGCGCTCTTCTTTTTTTTGCCCAAAAACTGCTATTTTTACAACACGCGATGCCCGTGGCAAAAACATGGTATGTTATGAAGAGAAGGTACAATGTCTCCCGATTTGCAAAAAAACAAGCAGTCAATCAACAACAAATCGGACAAACATTGCGCCTTCTTTTTGTCTATATTTATGGACCTTTAGTTCATTGGTAGAACAGTCGCCTCATAAGCGAAACGTAATAGGTTCGATTCCTATAAGGTCCATTAATAAGAAAGGGTGGTTGTATGTTAGAATCTAAATTTCAGTCCAAACTCATTCGGAGAATTAAAGATGAATTTCCAGGATGCATTGTACTGAAAAATGATTCAACATATCTGCAGGGCATTCCGGATCTGACCATATTTTACGAGAATACTTGGGCTGCACTAGAAGTTAAGAAAAGTGCAAAAGCTAGTCATCAGCCAAACCAAGATTACTACGTAGATAAGATGAATCAGATGTCTTACGCAGCATTTATATTTCCGGAAAATGAAGATGAAGTTATGGCAGAACTTCAAAACCATTTCAATACATAAGGAGGACACTACATTGATATTTGAAAAGCATTATGACTTACGCGGTAAACACGCTACGTTATCACCTAGTCAACCTCACTGGCTTAGATATTCGGATGAGCAGCTTTACCAGAAATATGTAAGTAGCTACGCACAGGCTATGGGGACATCATTACATGAGCTTGCTGAAACACTTATCAGAAATGGGCTAAAGCTTAAGAAAAATGACGACCTTACAGTATTATCTCATTTACTGAGCGACGGTATCCCAAGAAATGTAATCGACATGGAACGTATCTATGGTAACTTTAGAAACTATGTAAATGACGGTGTAGGGTTCAAACTTACTCCTGAACAGATTTTATATTATTCACCATATTGTTATGGAACAGCTGATGCTATTTCTTTTAGAAATAATTTCTTGAGAATACACGATTTAAAAACCGGCACAGCACCTGCAAAAATGGAACAACTTTTGGCATATGCTGCTCTTTTCTGTTTGGAGTATAAAGTAAAACCAGGAGATATTGATGTTGAATTATGTATCTATCAGAATGATGAAATTATTCATGACGAACCAACAGCTGATGACATTTTACCAGTGATGGATTGTATTATTCAACATTGTAGAACTATGGAAAGAATTCATGAGGAGGGTATGTAATCATGAACCCAATAGCAGAAGAAATAATGTCGTACTATGGATTAGCTGATACTATTGATAATTCTGAACCAATAAGACATTCTGAAAGTAATGACATAGCAGAAGAGATTGCTGGATATTTTGGTATTGCTGAAAGCGAAAATGATGCTATGCATTATGGTATGCCAAGAAGAAGTGGTAGATATCCGTATGGAAGTGGCAAAGACCCATACCAACACGGCAGTGACTTCCTTGGTCGTGTAAAAGAAATGAAGAAAGATGGATTTACATGGACTGATCCAGAGACTGGCGAGAAATACACTGGTGAGAAAGCTATTTACAGATCTATGGGACTAACTTCAACGGAATACCGTAGACAGGTAAGCTGGGCAAAATATGAAGTAAGACTGGATCAGGTTCAGACAGCTAAAAGTTTAAAAGCTGATGGTCTTGGTGCTACCGAAATCGGTCGAAAAATGGGTATTTCCGAATCGACGGTAAGATCACTATTAGAACCATCGAGAGAAGATAACATGAATCAGACTATGGAGACAGTTAACTTTCTTAGAGATCAGCTTAAAGAGAAAGGTATGATTGACGTTGGTGCCGGTGTAGAACAGGATCTTGGTATTACA
>ERZ791773.261-NODE-261-length-25719-cov-4.600296_pt1 | contig 25719 bp, 26 predicted proteins | sample MGYA00509948_ERZ791773 | MGnify/ENA primary metagenome ERZ791773 (study PRJEB30046, sample SAMN00791987) | human gut metagenome | study: EMG produced TPA metagenomics assembly of the A metagenome-wide association study of gut microbiota in type 2... | reverse complement strand
AAATATGGGTATACGTGTCCGGCTATGCAGCGACTGGTGTTTGAGGGAGGCGGACATTTTGTCCGACTATCCGCAAACATCTGTCAGCTGCATCGTCCGAACACAATACCCATATTTTGCGCAGCGGTATGCCGGGATTACCGGCTTCGGACCTTTATTGCTATTGCTTTTAAATTTTTATTCCTCAAAGGTGATGATTTTTCCCGGATTCAGGATCAGCTTCTCATCAAACGCCAGCTTGATGGACTGATACAGCTTATACATCCGGTCGCCGACAAACGGCTTTAAGTATTCCAGTCGTCCGTTTCCGATTCCGTGTTCGCCGGACAGCTGGCCGCCGAACTGCTTGGATACGCCGTAGAGTTCGGTGAGGCAGGCTCTGGTTCCTTTGATCCAGTCTTCGTCGCTCATGGATGCGTCACGCAGCATCTCGGTGTGGATGTTTCCGTCGCCAGCATGGCCGCAGGGCTCTACACGGATGCCGTACTTGGCTCCGATGCCCTTTGCCAGGCGTACATACTCCGCGATTTTTGCCCGCGGTACAACCACATCGCACTCCTCCTGTGCTACGCTCTCGGCCTTCATGCCCTCGAGAATTGCTCCACGCACAGACCATACGGACGCGATACGTTCCGGCGTGTCGGCAATGTAAACGTCGATGGCTCCGGCTTCCAGGGCCGCATCGGATGCCTCGGTGCAGGCGGATAAGAGTTCCTGCTCACTGCCCGCGTCGTACATAACGATCAGCACGGCATCGCCCTCTTTTACCGGAAGCAGCTTGTGAAGGTTGCGCTCCACGATGTCGATCAGTTCCCGCTCCAAAAACTCAATGGCGGTTGGAACGGCTGCCATCTGCAGAAGGCGCGGCACCATGTCGATGCAGCTTTCCAGGTTTTCAAAAGGCATCACCAGGGTGCGGGTAAACTTCGGTGCCGGCATCAGCTTTAAGGTTACTTCCGTGAGGATGCACAGGGTTCCCTCAGAACCAATCACCAGATCCTTGATATCGTAACCAGTGGTGTTCTTTACCACATTGGAAGAGAACTGGACAATCTCTCCATCCGGCAGCACCGCCTCGATGCAGCGGACGAAGTCCCGGGTCAGTCCATAGCGGACCGCACGCATGCCGCCTGCATTGGTGATGACATTGCCGCCGATGGACGCGGTCTTTTCGCCCGGATCCGGCGGATAGAACAGGCCCTCTGCCGCTGCAGCTGCTGCCACCTCGGTCAGAAGCATGCCCGGCTGCACCGTGATAGTCATGTTGGCCTTATCCAGGCAGACCATCTTATTCATTTTCATAACGGACAGCAGGATGCCGCCGTACTTACAGTTTGCGCCTCCCGCAAGGCCGGTACCGGCTCCGCGGACAACCACCGGTATATTCTGCTCCCAGGCATATTTCATGATCCTGCTGACTTCCTGTTTATCCAGCACTTCCACGTAGAGCTCCGGCGGGAACACGCCGTACTCCGGCATCTCATCATGGTAATATTCTCTCGCGATCTCGTCACCGACCCAGACACGCTCCGGCGCGGTCACTCCGCGGAGGTAAGCGAAATCCTCTTCGGTCATTTTTTTGTATGGAAACGGCATATCACTCACCGTCCTTTCTGTTTTTTACATCGTTTAAAAACTCCGGCAGCACAGCATACAGATCATCCTTGATAGCGATATCCGCAATATTAAAGATCGGTGCCTCAGGGTCATTGTTGACTGCGACAATACATTCCGCACTGTTCATGCAGGCGGTAAACTGAATTGCGCCGGATACACCAAAGGTCAGGATCAGCTTCGGCTTTACGGTGCGTCCGGACAGACCAATCTGGTGGGCGGTATCTCCGTATCCATCCTCAACCATGGGACGGGTAAAGCACAGCTGGCCACCCAGAAGCTCTGCCAGCTCCTGTAACTGATCCAGCGCTTTCCCTGCGCCGCGTCCTGCAACCACCAGTACATCTTCCTCCTCAATGGAGCGTACATGCTCCAGTACTTTCGCGGAAAGTACCTCGATGCGGGAACGAACCATATCCTCTGATACATTGCAGATGGTAACTTTACCAGACGGTTTCTCCACCTTTTCCGCCCGGTCCATGACTTTATAGCGGACCGTAGCAAACTGCGGACGGGATTCGCTGATGACGATCTGGGCCATGATGTTTCCGCCGAATGCCGGACGTATCTGCACCAGATCGGTGTTGGATTTCATTTCCAGTTTCGTGCAGTCTGCGGTCAGGCCAGTGTGGAAGCGGGTAGAAAGACGCGGTGCCAGGGAACGTCCCAGAGAAGTTCCGCCAACCAGAACCACCGACGGACGCAGTTTGGAGATGCAGTCTGCCACAGCATCCGCATAGCAGTCTGCCTTGAATCCGGCGAAGCCCTCATGCCCATAAACAAACACTTCGTCTACGCCGTATGGCAGAAGTTCTTTGGCATTCTCCGCAGTTCCGTTAGTTCCTACCATGACCGCATAGACCTTGTAGCCCACTTTTTTTGCCAGCTTTCTTGCTTCCCCGATCAGCTCAAAAACCACAGGATGCACCTTGCCGCGCTCCTGCTCCGCATAGACCAGGATGCCATTCCAGGTACTCTTGTCCTCTCCGCCAGCCTTCTGCTCAAAATAAAGTGCCTTGCTCTGGCACTGTCTCACACAGACACCACACATCCGGCAGTTTTCATTTAACGTGATTCCCGTTTTCTCCATGGTGATGGCACCAAACGGGCATTTATCGATACAGGCTCCGCAAAGGGTGCAGAGCTCCGGATCAAATCGCAATAACTTCATAGTCGTTTCCTCCGATCAGATATATTTTCGCTCTGCCAGCAGCTTTGCCAGCTGGTCTGCCTTTTCTGCTGCCGTTCCCGCCAGTACCACACTGGCTGCCCCTGCCTCCGGCGCAAAGATGCGCTCAACCCGGGTCGGAGAGCCGACTGCACCAAAACGGGTCAGATCCGGTCTTGGAAGATCATCAAAGGTTACCACGCGCACCGGTCGGTCTTTCGTCTCTTTGCTCAGACGCCAGGATGGAAGTCTCGGAACGCAAATATCCTTGTCCACAGTAACCAGGCAAGGATAATGCATCCGGGAAATCTGGGTCACGCTTCCAAAATCCTGTTTTAACGTAATCTGCTCTTCATCTGCCTCCTCAATGGCAGATACCCAGGCGCAGTGCGGAATATGTAAATGCTCAGCAATGGCCGGTCCAATCTGGGCCGTATCGCCATCTGTGGTCTGGCGTCCGCAGAGAATCAGATCTGCGCCGCCCAGCATCTCAATTCCCTGAGATAAGGCATAGGAAGTTGCCAGCACATCGGAACCGGCAAACTTGCGGTCACTTAAAATGACGCCCTCATCAGCCCCCATGCTGTAGGCATCCCGGATCATGCTCTCAGCCTGGCCCGGTCCCATGGTCAGCACCGTAACGGTGCCTCCGGTTTTTTCGCGGATCTGCAGCGCGCACTCCAGCGCGTAGAGATCATATGGATTGGTGCGCTGTCCCGCGCTTCCCCTCTTAAGATTGCCGGTCTCTCGGTCAATGTCAACCTTGGAGCTTGCCGGAACCTGTTTCATACACACAATAATCTTCATGCTACACAGCCTTTCCTATCTTAACGTTTGTTTCGACCTTATCTGGTCATATTCTTTCGGATGATGCTTCCTATTGCGAAACATTTTCATCAACTGGTTTTCAGTATAACACTCCAACGCGTTAAAGTCGAGATGTGTACAGTGTTATGTTTAAAAATGCCAGAAGCCCCGGCTTTCGCCAGGGCTCCAATTCAACTCTTATTCCATTTCACTTCTTCTCAGAATATCGTACGGGCTGACTTCACTTCCAAGGTCCACCCATAAGATCTGCTTCGGATGCGGCGCGCTCTCCATAGCATTGCCATCCTCATCGGTGATGCCTTTCACGGTAAGCAGGACATTGCGGCCGTCCGGCTTCATGATCTCGATCTGCTCACCCACAGAGAACTTGTTCTTCTGCTCAATGCGGCAGCAGCCATCCTCCCGTACTTCTTCTACCGTGCCGAGATAGGTGTAGTTCTTGACGTAGGTGTTGCTGTCGTAGATCTGGCTGTCGGTGGTCGGCTTTCCGAAGTAAAAACCGGTGGTAAATTCCCGATAGGTGCATTTGCCAATTTCCGCTTTGTACCATTCCATATTTTTCTGGTACAGGGCCGGATCCTTCTTGTAATCATCGATGGCCTTGCGATACGTGCGGGCCACGGTTGCCACATAGAGTGCGGTCTTCATGCGACCCTCGATCTTGAAGCTGTCGATACCGGCATCGATCAGCTCCGGAATGTGCTCGATCATGCACAGATCCTTGGAGTTGAAAATGTAGGTGCCGCGCTCATTCTCGTAAACCGGCATATACTCACCCGGTCTGGTCTCTTCCACAACGGAATATTTCCAGCGGCACGGATGGGTGCAGGCACCCTGGTTGGCATCTCTTCCCACCAGGAAATTGCTCAGCAGGCAGCGGCCGGAATAGGAAATGCACATAGCTCCGTGAATGAAGCTCTCAATCTGCATATCCTCCGGAATGTGGGCACGGATCTCCTTGATTTCCTTTAAGGAAAGCTCTCTCGCAGATACCACACGCTTTGCGCCAAGCTGGTGCCAGAACAGATAGGTTCCGTAGTTGGTGTTGTTGGCCTGGGTGCTGACATGCAGCTCCATATCCGGCAGTACACGCTTTGCGATGGCGAACACACCCGGATCCGAAATGATGAGGGCGTCCGGGCAGATGTCCTTTAACTCCTCAAAATACTGCTCCACACCGGCCAGATCATCGTTGTGCGCCAGGATGTTGGCGGTGATGTAGACCTTGACGCCCCGCTCATGGGCAAAGGCAATGCCCTCTTTGATCTCTTCGTTGGTAAAATTCTTTGCTTTGGCTCTGAGACCGAAGGCCTCACCGCCCAGATATACGGCATCGGCACCGTAGATGACTGCTGTTTTCAGCACATCCAGGCTGCCTGCCGGGATTAATAATTCTGTGTCTCTCATACTATTTTTCCTATTTCAGTTTTTTACCGTTTCACACTCAGCGCCACGCCATCTCCGATCGGCACCACGCTGGTCTGAAACTCCGGCATATGGGTCAGGGTGTACAGATACTCCCGCATTCTCGCGTGAATGGTACGGTTGCGGCGCTCCACCGCAAAGCGGGATTCAATAATGTCTCCGTCCTGCAGCACATTGTCGGAAAACAATACGCCTCCTGTGGATAACAGCCGGAGAATATCCGGCAGCCAGTGAATATACTGTCCCTTGGCCGCGTCCATAAAGATAAAATCAAAGGAGCCATCCAGTTCCTTTAAGATTTCCCCAGCATCCCCCTCCAGCAGGGTAATGCGGTCAGAAAGCCCCGCCTCCTCAAAGTGACGGCGTGCCACTGGGATGCGCGGCTCATATTTTTCAATGGTGATGATATCCGTTCCCTCCGGCATGACCTGCGCCATCAGAAGAGCAGAATAGCCCACAGCGGTTCCTACCTCCAGAATGCGCTTTGGCTGCTTTGCCGCTACCATGGCCTGCAGAAAATTGGCCGTTTCTTTCCGGATGATAGGCACACGTCCGGTTCTCGCTGTTTTCGCGATCTGGTCACAGAACGCGCCGTGCCCCTGATCCAGGGAATGGATATACTGGGTGATCCGGTCCTGATCCATCATGATGCCGTGTCCTCCCCTTCTTCGATCTTCTCATTCAGAACCTGAAGCATCTTTTTCGATGACATGGAGGTATTTAACGTGTAGGTTCCCGGATGAATCTCATAATCGTAGAACTTCATCTGGACCCGCATGGCAAGTTCATTGTCGATGAGTCCGCCTTTTTTCAGTTCGTGAATTGTTTCAGAATCCTTCTGTCCGTCCGGAATCGTAACCACAATGTCGCGGCCCGGTGCCTGCTCCACGGAGCTTTCATAAAACAGGGAATGACCGAAGGCATAGCCTCTTGTGACACCCTCTGCAAGTAGAAGGATCACAAGGGCATACAGGATCAGCTTTCCCGAAATTCCGATGACCGTTCCGGTCACCCTGTTGATATCTCTGGTGATATGGCTCATCTTTAGCCTATTCAACCTCCATAATGATCGGCAGAATCATCGGATTCCGCTTCATACGTTTCCACATAAAATCACTTAAGCTGTCGCGGATCATGTTCTTTAACTTGCCCCAGTCAGTCACATGACGGCTCAGGCAGTCTGCAACTGCGTCATCTACTACGCGTTTTGCTTCGTCCATGAGATCCTCAGACTCTCTTACATAAACAAAGCCGCGGGATACGATATCCGGTCCGGCCAGAAGCTGGTTGCTGTAACGCTCCAGGGTCAGGACTACAATGATGATACCGTTCTGTGCCAGGTTCTGGCGGTCACGCAGTACAATGTTTCCGACATCGCCCACACCAAGTCCGTCTACCAGAATACCGCCATGCTGCACATGATCCACAACCTTGCAGGAATCCTCACAGATTTCCACAACATCACCGGAAGACATGATGAGCACGTTCTCCTTCGGCACACCGATAGCCGTTGCAATGGAACGATTTGCCACCAGGTGACGGTACTCACCGTGTACCGGAAGCGCGAACTTCGGATGCAGCAGGGAGTAGATCAGCTTGATCTCCTCCTGGCAGGCATGGCCGGATACATGGGTATCTTCGGTGATCACCTCAACGCCGCGCATAGCCAGCTCGTTGATAACCTTGGCTACCTGCTTCTCATTACCCGGAATCGGAGTAGAACTCATAATGACAACATCGTTCGGCTTAATGGATACCTTGCGGTGCATGCCGGATGCCATACGGGACAGAGCCGCCATGGACTCACCCTGGCTTCCCGTAGTGATGAGCACGGTCTGCTCATCCGGATAGTTCTTTAACTGATCGATCTCGATGAGGGTGCCATCGGAAATGTTGATGTAGCCCAGCTCGTTGGCCGTACCGATGACATTGACCATGCTTCGGCCCTCTACCACAACCTTGCGTCCGTATTTTTCAGCGGTAAAGATGATCTGCTGTACACGGTCTACGTTGGATGCGAAGGTTGCTACGATAATACGATTGTTCTTATGCTCCGCAAAGATGGCATCGAAGGTTTTTCCAACCGTACGCTCGGAAGCAGTAAAGCCTTTGCGGATGGCGTTTGTACTATCACTGAGAAGCGCCAGAACACCCTTTCTTCCCAGCTCAGCAAAACGCGCCAGATCAAAGGCATCACCGAATACCGGGGTGTAATCAACCTTGAAGTCTCCGGTATGCACGATGATGCCGGCCGGAGTAAACAGAGCCAGCGCTGCGGAATCTGCAATGCTGTGGTTGGTCTTGATGAATTCCACACGGAAACAGCCCAGATTCACAGACTGACCATGTTTTACCACTTTGCGCTTGGTGCTCTTCATTAAGTTATGCTCTTTTAACTTATTCTCAATGAGGGCAATGGTCAGCTTGGTGCCATACACCGGAACATTGATCTTCTGTAAAATGTAAGGCAGCGCGCCAATATGATCCTCATGTCCGTGGGTGATGACAAAACCTTTGACCTTGTCGATGTTGCGCTCCAGATAAGTAACATCCGGGATGACCAGGTCGATACCCAGCATATCATCCGTCGGAAATGCAAGACCGCAGTCTACCACTACAATGGTGTCCTCATACTCAAATGCGGTAATGTTCATACCGATCTGCTCCAGACCGCCTAACGGGATGATGCGTACCTTCGGCTTGGAACTGGTATCTGCAAGCACATTCTTTGCTTTGGAAACTCTGACCGGTTTCTCACTCTTTACCGGGCGCTCTGCTCTCGCAGGTTTCTCTGTTCTGGCCGCGCGCTCTGGCTTTGCCGGTTTTTCTGCTTTTTCGCCGCGGGCTGCACGCTCGCCTCTTGCCGGTCTTTCCGCCTTTTCCGTTCTGGCTGCCGCGCTGCGGCTTGTCCTTGTAGTTCTCGGCTTTCTTTCCTCCTGCGTTTTCTCATTCTCAGAAGGATCTGCGTCTTCCTCACGTTTCGGAGCTGTATTTCTCGGTCTTCTCGAACCTCTGCTGCGGGTATTTCTCACCAGGCGCTCGTTCTTTTCTTCCTGTGTTTCATCCGAAGCTGCTTTGCCGCCCTCATCTGCGGCACTGGCTGTATTCTGCGCTTTTTCCACGTTCTGCTTTGCTTCCGCCGGTACATTCACGCTCTGCGCCGCCTCCTTCTTGCGGGAAACAAACTCTGCAAGCTCTGCCAGCACGGACTTTTCTTCCTGCTGCGGTGCCTGAGCGTATCCGTCAGCCGGTTTGTCATTCTGATTGTTCTGATTCTCCATGCTCAATATTTTCCTCCAAGTCTATTTTCATAAAAGCTTATTTCTGAAGCTCTACTTCCATATCTTCCATCAGTTCCGTGAAAATCTTAAAAAGATAATCCATCTCATCATCGTTCTCTACAAATTCATATACGGCGTCGCTGTCCTCTGCTTTGGAAACATCCTTTAAAATGTAACACTCGCCGTCTTCCTCTTCTTCGGAATCAGTCACTAAAAGGTAGTTCATTCCATTGATACGGGTCTCCTCCAGGACATAAAAATCCACAGATTCCCCAGTATCGGTCTGCAGGGTAATTTTTTCTTCCATCACGGTCTCTCTCCTGTTTTTTTACTTAAGGGAGCCCAGATAAGACTGTAAGATCAGGGTGGCCGCGATCTTGTCGATCACCTTTTTCCGGTCTTCTCTGCGTACTCCGCTTTCGATCAGAATCTCATTTGCTTCAATAGTTGTCAGACGCTCGTCCCACAGAACAACCGGCAGACCGGTTCTGCGTACCAGCATATCGCGAAATTCTTCTGTTTTCAGCGCACGTTCCCCAACTGAATCATCCATATTCTTAGGATATCCCAAAACGATGGTTTCAACCTGGTATTCTTCCACCAGGGCCTCAATCCGGGCAAGGGTCTTGCGCAGCTTATTCTCTTCCTTCCGGGTAATCGTCTCCACACCCTGAGCCGTCATGCCCAGCGGATCGCAGACTGCTACCCCTACTGTTTTGGATCCATAGTCCAGTCCTAAAATTCTCATAAAATTTTCCTATCATACACAAAACTGCCAGCCTCTCCGGACGGATATGGCTGGCAAGCATCTTTTGTTATATCTGGCACAAGCTTTTATTTTAATCTGGCATCAATGTAAACAGACATCAGTTCTTCCAGAATTTCATCACGCTCGACTTTCATGATCAGGCTTCTGGCACCTTTATGGCTGGTGATATAGGTTGGATCTCCGGACATAATATAACCTACGATCTGGTTTACCGGATTATAACCTTTTTCCGTCAGCGCCACATACACCTGTTCCAAAACCTGGCTGACATCCATTTTGTTCTCCTGTACTGCTTTAAAAAACTGTGTGTTATGAATTTCGCCCATGTTCTTCACGTCCTTTAACTATTCTTTTATATTCTATACTACTTTCCATGATTCGTCAAGTAAGAGGACTTCATCATTTAAAACCCCTTTCAGGACGCCCTCGGCCATTTTATTCTTCAGATTTTCCTCGTACGGCACCACAGCTTTTACGTATTCCATGGTGTGGCCGATCATGTATTCCCGGCCATTGATCTCCGTTTTTTCTTCCAGAAGCACAGTCTTATTCCTGCCAAGAAAGCTCTCGCGATAGGCCTTTGACATCTGTTTTTCCAGTTTCAAAAGTATCTCACTGCGGACACTCTTTACCTGCTCCGGCACCTGCTCCGGCATGCGGTCCGCACGGGTTCCGGCGCGTCTGGAGTACTTGAAGATATGCATCTCGTAGAAGCCGATCCTCTCTAAAAATGCCTTTGTCTCTTCAAACTCTTCCTCAGTCTCACCCGGGAAGCCCACAATGACATCGGTGGTGATTGCCGGATTGTCAAAGTATCTGCGCAGGATCTCACAGCCTGCAGCGTACTCCTCTGTGGTGTAATGGCGGTTCATGCGCTTTAAGGTCTTATCGCAGCCACTCTGTAAGGACAGATGGAAATGCGGACAGAACTTCGGCATAGAAGCCAGTGCCTGCGCAAATTCTTCGGTGATGATGCGCGGTTCCAGAGAGCCAAGGCGGATGCGGCGGATTCCCTCCACCTCATGCACCTGTTTTATCAGGCTTAACAGGTTTTCTTTCTTTTCCTCTTCCTTAAAATCCACGCCATAAGAGCTTAAGTGGATGCCGGTCAGGACCACCTCCTGATAGCCCGCGGCTGCCAGCTCCCGCACCTCGGCTACAACCTCATCCGGTCTGCGGCTGCGGACGCGTCCGCGGGTGTATGGGATAATGCAGTAGCTGCAGAACTGGTTGCAGCCATCCTGAATCTTCAAAAAGGCTCGGGTATGATCCGCAATCTTGTGGATGGAAAGGCGCTCATACTCATGAGTCTCGCTGATTTCGATCACATGGCTGCTGTCACTCTTATCTTTGAAATATTCCTCCAGGATCGGAAGCAGATCCTGCTTTTTATTGTTTCCGATGATGACATCTACTGCCAGATCCGCCTTCAGCTCCTCTGCTGCCGCCTGGACATAGCAGCCAGCCGCAACCACCACGGCATCCGGATTCTGCTTCTTAGCCCGGTGCAGCATCTGTCTGGACTTGCGGTCCGCGATATTGGTTACGGAACAGGTGTTGATAATGTAGACATCGGCCTTTTCGTGGAAGGGCACGATCTCGTATCCGGCTTCTTCCAGAAGCTGCTGCATGGCCTCCGTTTCATAGGAATTTACCTTGCAGCCCAGATTGTGCAATGCTGCCGTTCTCATATAATTCTCCTTTATTGTCCTAACAAATATTTAACCTGATTTCATGGAAACTCCCTATTGACTTTCCCCCGATATGTTTGTAAAATTTATCATAAGGCGAAAGAAGATTTTATCCCTACGCCAAGATTAAAAAGGTAACCATTTAAGGAGGTTTCTCACATGAAAACAGTTCGTATTTCTTTAAATTCTATTGATAAAGTGAAGTCTTTCGTAAACGACTTAACCAAGTTTGATGTTGACTTTGATCTGGTATCCGGCAGATACGTCATCGACGCAAAGTCCATCATGGGCATCTTCAGCCTGGATCTTTCCAAGCCGATCGACTTAAACATCCATGCTGAGGCTGGTATCGATGAGATTCTGGAGACCTTGTCCCCGTACATCATCAAATAATTCCGCTTACGTGATTTTTAAAAGGATACTCCGACCGGAGTATCCTTATTTTTTTGCTTGAAAACTTAATCGCACCAGATGACTTCCTCTGTCTCCAGCGCAGCCCGTACCATCTCATCAATCTTCTCTTCCAGTTTAGTCTCTGATTTGTGAATGATATTTAAGTTCGGCTTCGTTACCGGATGCTTGGCCACAAAGATGGTACAGCAGTCCTCGAACGGCTGAATGGATGTCTCAAAGGTTCCGATTTTCTCGGAAATATCAATGATTTCCTGCTTATCAAAGCCGATCAGCGGACGGAATACCGGCATGGTGCAGACCTCGTTGGTTGCAGCCAGGGACTGAACCGTCTGGGATGCCACCTGACCGATGCTCTCGCCGGTGATGAGGGCCAGGGAATCACTCTTCTTTGCAATCTCCTCTGCGATCTTCATCATGTAGCGGCGCATGATAATGGTCAGTTCCTCATGCGGGCACTGCTCGTAAATATAAAGCTGAATGTCGGTAAAGTTTACCACATGCAGCGGAATCGGGCCGGAATAACGTGCTACCAGCTTGGCCAGGTCTACCACCTTCTGCTTTGCGCGGTCGCTGGTGTATGGCGGAGCATGGAAGTAAACTGCATCGATCTTCACACCGCGCTTTGCGATCATATAGCCTGCCACCGGGCTGTCGATACCGCCGGACAAAAGCAGGGTTGCCTTTCCGTTGGTGCCCACCGGCATACCGCCCGGTCCCGGGATCATTAGGGAGTAAATATTAACGACCTTGCGGATCTCTACATGCACCAGAACATCCGGATGATGCACATCTACAGAGGTTTCCGGGAATGCGTTTAGGATCACCTCACCAAAATCACAGTTCATCTGTTCGGAACGGACCGGATAATTCTTGTCCGCGCGTCTGGAATCTACCTTGAAGGTAAAATGCTTGTCCGGATAAGCCTGATCGATGTAGTCCACAACAACCTTCTTTAAATTCTCATAATCCTTGTCCTCAAGCTGCAGCATCGGACAGATCCACGCAATACCGAATACCTTTTTTAAGGCTTCGATCACTTCATCGTAATCGTACTCACTAAGAGCCTGAACGTAGATACGACCGGACTCCTTGGATGCAATGAAAGAACCTTCTACCTTTTTGAGCGCGTTCTTGATCTGCTTGATCAGGGCATCCTCAAAAAGATAACGGTTCTTGCCCTTGGTACCAATCTCTGCGTACTTGATCAAAAATGACTGATATACCATACTTTATCCTTTCTTGACTGTTCAGTTTCTTCACAGTCACGTTCTTTCTTAAATTATCCTCTCTGGTAGCGGCGAAGCACCGGAACCAGCTCCTTTAAAACATCAATTGTATAATCAATTTCTTCCTTCGTGTTAAACAGGCTGAAGCTCATGCGGATGGTGGAGTCGAGAAGCTTCTGAGACACTCCGATACCCTTTAAGGTTCCGCTGATGCCCGGATGGTTGGAGGAACAGGCAGATCCGGAAGAAACATAAATGTTCTTATCCTCCAGTGCATGGAGAAGCACCTCGCTGCGCACACCCTCAAAGCTGACGCTGACAATCTGCGGTGCGCTGTCCGCTCCCTTTTTGCTGTTTACGACCGTTCCCTCGATTTCTCCCAGACGGTCGGTCATGTAATCTTTTAGCTCCGTCAGCTTCTGGATCTTGGTTGCGTGATCGGTGTACATCTCCTTTGCGGCCACACCAAGTCCGGCTGCTCCGGGAACATTCTCCGTACCGGAGCGCAGTCCGGCCTGCTGGCCGCCGCCGTAGATCAGCGGCTTAATCTTCACACCGCTGCGGATGTACAAAAATCCTACCCCCTTCGGTCCATGGATCTTGTGTCCGCTGACAGAAAGCAGATCAATGCCCTGTTTTTTCGGGCGGATCACATATTTTCCGTAGGCCTGAATGGCATCCACATGGTATAGGGTGGACGGGTTCTTTGTCTTGATCACTTTGGAAATCTCTTCTACCGGCTCCACAGCGCCTACCTCGTTGTTCACATACATGGTGGAAACCAGAATGGTATCCGGGCGAATAGCCTCCTCCAGCTCCTTCAGGCTGATATGCCCGTCATGATCTACCGGAAGAATGGTCACTTCGAAACCGAGCTCTTCCAGAACCCCCAGCGGATTGTATACCGATGGGTGCTCAATGGATGTGCTGATGATATGCTTTCCAGCCCGTTTGTTAGCCCATGCCGTTCCGATCAGCGCCATATTGTTGGACTCGGAACCGCCGGAAGTAAACAGGATTTCCTTCTCCTGCACCTTCATGGTATCCGCGATAATTTTCCGTGCATCGCGGATGTACTGCTCTGCCTCCATGCCCTTGCGGTGCTTGGCAGCCGGATTGCCATAGTCCTCTGTCATTGTTTTTACCACGATGTCCTTCACGCTGTCCAGGACCTTGGTGGTAGCTGAATTATCAAAATATGCTTCCATTGCATAATACTCCTATTATATTTACTGTTCTAACTGGAACATCAGGATGGAAAGCATAGTCATGCCCGCAGTCTCAGTCCGCAGGATGCGCCGTCCCAGAGTGATGGGATGGATGCCTTCCATCATGGCTGCTTCCACTTCCTCTACATCAAAGCCACCCTCCGGACCGATAAAGATGCCCACACGCATACCGGGCTTTACCTGATCCAGAATGGCTTTCGTCTCTTTCATGCCCTCTGCCAGCTCATAGGGAATCAGATTGACATCAAATCCTTTTGCGTAGGCAAAGGCCTCCTTCATAGGCAGCACACTGTGCACCTGTGGAATCATCATGCGTCCGGACTGCTTGGCTGCGCTCTCCGCAATGGCGTTCCAGCGCTTCAGCTTGGATTCCTCCTTTTTCCGGTCCAGCTTCACCACTGCACGGCGGGTAGCCACCGGAATAACCTCATGCACTCCCAGCTCCACAGCCTTCTGAATAATAAGTTCCATCTTGTCGCTCTTGGGAAGGCCCTGAAACAGGTACAATTCTGCCGGAAGCTCACTTAAGTTGGTATCCTCCGTCAGGATTTTTGCCCGGATCTCCTCTTCTTCAATGGCTTCCAGCTCACAGATATAGCTGCGGGATATACCGTCGCGGATTCCCACCTGCTCTCCTGGCTTCATGCGCAGGACATTACGGATATGATTCACATCCTGACCGGTGATCACGGCATAGCCATCCATGATCTGTGCCGGTGTTACAAAAAAATGATACACGCTGCTGCTCCTTATTTTCTGCGGGCGGTAATGGATACCCAGTCGCCCTGGTAGGTAGTTTCCACGATTTCAAGCTCCGGATTGGCATTCATGGCATCCTTGACATCCTGCTCCTTGGTGTTGATGATGCCAGAGGTGATGAACATGCCGCCGTGCTTGATGTGTTTGCAGATTTCTCCCTGCAGCATAATGATGACCGGAGCCAGAATGTTGGCTGCCGCAATGTCATAACACTCGTAACCAGCCTGGTCCTGAATAGCCTGATCATCGATGATGTTGCCCTGAACCACATGGAAACGGTCTGCCGGAATGTTGTTGGATTCCAGGTTCTCGCCCACAGCCACGATAGCGTTCTCATCCAGGTCTGTGCCGAACACACTCTTTGCGCCCAGCTTTAAGGCCGCAATACCCAGAATACCGCTTCCGGTTCCCACATCAATGATCTCAGAATCGGCGTTCACATATTTGCGCAGCTGGCGGATGCACAGCTGGGTGGTTTCATGCATACCGGTACCAAACGCGGTACCCGGGTCAATCTGAATAAGCAGCTTGTCCTTATGCTCCTCCGGGATGGTCTCCCAGGTTGGCTTGATCAGGATATCATCTACGGTAAACGGTTTGAAATACTGTTTCCAGTTGTTGATCCAGTCCTTGTCCTCAGTCTCTGAAACGCTTAAGCTGCGCTCACCCACATTCACAAATTCCGCGATCTCATCGAGTCCTGCGTTCACCTGATGGATGATGTTCTCCAGATTGCTTAAATCCTCCACATAAAAGCTTACCTTTGCGGTGCCGTCATCCGGCGGAAGCTCTGGGAGGATGTCGATGAACATACCCTTGGTGTCTGCGTCAGACAGCGGTACATTGTCCTCGATCTCAATACCCTCGATACCGATCTCGTCCAGCATGCTGCTGATCAGATCAACAGCTTCCGTGGTGGTCTTTAAGGTAAATTTGGTCCACTTCATAGAAATTCTCCTTTTTCATATATACATTATGATCAGATTCCCATTAAAATCTTGATGAATAAAATAGCCAGCACAATGAGGATGACCGGACGGACTATCTTCTGTCCATTGCTTACCACCAGGCCGGAACCAATGTAATTTCCTGCAATGCAGAACGCGGCTGCAGCCAGTCCCAGGCCGTAATACGCGGTTCCATTGAGCAGAAAGTTCGTCAGGGCCATGACGTTGGAGGTCAGATTCAGTACCTTGGTCATAGCCGATGCCTCATACACATTCAGATGCGCAGCTCCGGTCAGGACCAGAAGATAAAAGGCTCCGGTTCCCGGTCCGTAAAAACCGTCATACATACCAATCACCAGAGCTGCCGTTATACAGATGAGCAGTACCGCCTTATTCGACAGCTTTTTCTGTTCGGTCTCTGCACCCATGTTCTTATTCCGCAGCACATAAAATGCCACGATTGGAAGCACTACCATCATCATATGCTTGATCACGGTATCACTCACCATAAGAGAAAGACTGGATCCAATGTAGGAACCCACAATGGCTGCCAGGCAGGCGCACAGCACCGTCCGGATCAGTTGCTTGTCTTTGAGATATCCGTGCTTCAGATACCGCCATGTGGCGATGCTGGTTCCCAGTGTAGATGATATTTTATTCGTACCCAGGGCATAATGCGCCGGAACTCCGGCAATGATGTAGGCCGGAAGGGAAATCAGACCGCCTCCGCCTGCAATGGAATCAACAAATCCCGCCAGAAACACAAGCGGGCATACAATCAGATACTGTAACATAACATTCTCTTTTCTCTCGTAAATTGGCAAAATGCCACGGATACCAATATATCATAGAATCCGCGGCATTACAAGTTATCAATATGCTGTATTTTTATATCAGATCACGTTTCCGGACTTTTCCGCTCTCATTTTTCGGAAGCGCTTCCAGAAACAGGATTCCCTGCGGGATCTCACTGGCAGAAAGTACTTGAATCAGATGATTCCGGATCTTTCGTTTCATTTCCTGCTTCTGCAGCTGTCTTTCAGCTTCCGGTCCGGTTCCGGCTGTCGGCATATCCAACACCACCCAGGCCATCAGTGTATCATGGCCGCCCCGGGATGACGCTTTCACCGCAGCCTCCTTCACACCAGGCACGTCCAGCATGGCATTTTCCACCCTCACGGATGAAATCTTTCTTCCATTAATATTGCAGATATCATCTCTGCGGCCGTCAAAGTAAAGATTTCCCGCTTCATCCCAGTGACCATAATCCCCCACAAAGGTATCCGTGCCTGCCCCCACCACTCCGTATGGCGTTGTTACATGAATCCTGCCATCCTTCAGGCAGATGTCAACATCCGGGAACTTTCTGCCGATCAGGGTTTTATCTTCCCCCATATCCCGGCCATGAACATAGCTTACATAGTTCAGCTCACTTGCGCCGTAATACAGGATCAGATCCGCATGCGGGAAGATACGCTGAACTGCCAGTGCTTCCGCGCCGCCAAAGCTCTGGGAGCCGCTCAGGATCAGCCGGATATGCCTGTTTGTCTGTTTTTCCGGTTCCCGCTCATACACCTGCTTTAGTGCCCGCAGCTTTGCCGGGATCAGATAGATTCCATCTGCCCGGTATGCTTCCAGCTGCTGCTTCCAGAGTCTCGGATCAAACAGGTCGCAGGCAATCACTACGGCCCCTGCTGAAAGCTGTGCCAGATACAGATTCAGATTCCCGGTAAATGCCAGGCTTCCCTGTGCAAACAGACGGCTTTCTCCGCTTATGCCAAAAATCCGGTTCTGGGTTTCAAAATATCCATACCAGCTCTCAAAGGTACGGAACAAAAGCTTCCCGCTCCCAGTGGTGCCAGATGTCATAACGGCCATGCAGGCTTCATCCGGAATTTTTATCTCAAAAAAAGCATCCGGCACCGTTGTGTCGTTTGGAACAATAAGCGGCACTGCCCCGGTTCCCTGACAGGCCAGAAATGCCACAAGCTGCTCCAGAATGGAGAATTCCCGGATCACAGCAAGCTGCTGTTTTCTATTTTCCAGATGGAGCTGCTTTTGTTTTTCCAATGCCAGGTCCGCCAGATTTCCATAGGTATAAACACGGTCAGAAAAGAGCAGGGCCTCCCGGTCCCGCTCCACTGACTGAATCATTTCCAGATAATTTGTCAACATTTTCTTTCCCTTCTTCCCAGACTGTCCCCTGGCTTTATATCCGCTCCACCAGAATTGCGCTTCCAATGCCTCCGGCCGCCGCCACGGAACAAATACCATACTGTCCGCTGCAGGATTCCAGGGATTTCAAAAGATGCAGGAGCAGCAGCGCTCCGGAAGCTCCATAAGGATGTCCATAGGCCAGCGCACCGCCAAACCGGTTATAGCGTTCTCTCGTTCCCGGGAAGGCCCGCTCAAACAGCACATCAATCACCGCAAAGGCTTCATTTACCTCAAAAGCATCGATCTGTCCGTATGTAAGCCCAGTCTTTTTCAACAGCTTTTCCACTGCCAGAACCGCGGTTTTCGGACTCATGAGCGGGTCACCGCCCACAGCAGTCCCGAAACGCAGCACCGCCGCCGGAGTCAGGTTATGACGTTTTCCATACTCCTCGGAACAAAGCGCCACAAAGGCCGCGCCGTCATGCATCAGACAGGCATTGGCTGCGTGGATCACACAGCCGCCCGGCAGAAGATGCGGAAGGCGGTCCATGAGCTTCTGGCTCATGGAGGCACGGATGCCTTCATCCTTCCGACTTCCCGCCACCGATACCTGAATGTCCGATAAAAGGCCCTTCTGCACGGTCCTTGCTGCCCGATGGTGGCTCTCCAGCACCCAGAAATCCTGTTCTTCTTTTGTCACGTGCTCCGATATTGCGGTGCGCTCTGCTCCTTCCAGCATGACCTGCTCGCCCTGCTGCCCCGGTATAAACTGCGCCACCGTCCACACCTTGTCCTTCTCGTAGTTCGGATGGTTCGGATTCCACATCCGGAGCGGCTGGGTGGATGAGCTTTCCATACCGCCTGCAAGCACCAGATCCGCCAGACCGCTCTCGATCTTTGCTGCTGCCTGGGTGACTGCCTCCAGGGCGGAACCACACTGCAGATCCAGGCTTACCGCCGGAATCTCCTGCTCAAGACCCGCGGTCAGCGCGGCCAGGCGGGTCATGTTTCCTCCCCCGCCCACTGCATTTCCTCCGATGATAAAATCAATATCACACTCTGCAAGCTGGTATTTTTCAATGACAGCCCTGAGCACCTCCGCTCCCAGAACCTCTGCCGGCACATTCCGGTACATCCGGTCCTTCACACCGATAAAGCTTCGCATTCCTCCAAGGATCCAAACCTTTTCCATGCACATTCTCCCTGTTTACATACTTAAAACTGCGGCACAACACGGCGCAGGATCTTTGCAATACCGGCTGCCACAAAACACTTTACAACATCCAGCGGAATAAACGGAAGCACTGCCTGCACCATAATGGCCTGCCACGGCTGTTTTGTCACTGCCTTCATCTGAACTGCTCCAAACAGGTAGATGACCGGAATTCCCGCAAAGACCAGAAATGCAGTCTGTGCCTTTAAATTCTTTACCTTCCGGCAGAACAGGGAAGTAAGAATAGCCGCCGCTGCAAAGCCGTAACGATATCCGCCGGTCGGTCCCAGAAGTTTTCCGAGAGATCCGCCGATTCCCAGAACATTTAAGAGAATCCAGCTTGTCATGATAGCCACGATCTGGAGCGGCGCAAACAGCAGGCCGACCAGATTGACCACCAGAGTCTGAGCCGTGATGCTGGCGGTTGAAAATGGGAGCGGAATCTTTATGTATGTAGAAACGATCAGCATGGTCGTCATCAGCGCCATGGTGGTGATTCCAAATGTCGTCCAGATTGTTTCTTTCTTTGCCATTGTTCCGGCTGTTATGTTCATAATTGTTTTCCTCCTTCGTCCTTCCCCTGCAGCTTCATCTGCAGGATGCGTCCCCGGTCTGTGAAAAGCTCCACAGTCCGGCTTTGTTCTCCTGTTTTCTTTTCGACCAGCTCTGCCGGTTCCTGGCATCGGAGAGGCAGGTAAAACCGGACCGATGCCTCAATGCAGTCCCCATATCCTTCCAGGATGCGGTTCACCATGAGAAATCCGGGAACCACGGCTGCTTTGCCCTGGTGGATGGGGTTTTCATCTTCAGAAGCGTGCAGATACATGCTTATTTCCTCTGATGTTGGCAGGAATGCTTCGCCGGTTTTCTGAGGAAATTCTGCTTTCATGAGCTGCTGGTTCTCCGCTGCTGTCCGGCCGTCCCCCGGTTCTGTATCCAGCTTCTGCTTTCCGGCAGCCTCATCAGCTGCTTTCTCTGTCCCACTCTTCATTTTGGGAAACGCACGAACAAGCATCACACGAAGCTGGTCACCCGTTAGCGGATTTGTGATCTCCACCTCCGCAAGCCGCCGGTCCGAGCGCAGCACATCAAGATGATAGCTCTGCTGCAAAGGCCCAGGTGCTTCTGCAGGCTTTTCTTCTCCTCCAAAGGAAAAACGGCATTTCCCGATCATCCATCCCCGGTATCCGTGCAATTCAGAAAGTGTTTTTTCCAGCATCATAAGCCGCTCCTGTCTCATGGCCTCTGTCCCCTTCCTGTATGTTTCCTGTTAAAAACGATCACAGTATAGCAACCCGCAGTCAAATTGTCAACTTTAAATATTTTCATGGTTAACATTTACATCTCTTCTTTTTCAGGAAATACCGCTTCATGAATTGCTTCTGAGATGGTATAGCTTAAGGTTCGGATCCGCTCATCCATATCCGGCAGTGTTACATAAAGGCTTCCAAACTCCGGTGCCAGAAGTTCCCGGATCAAAAGATACTGCTCCTCCGGACCCAGACCCTCCATATAGGTTCCAAGTCCGCGTGTAGCCCGGTTCTTTTTCAATGTTCCGGTCATGGCATCTACCGTATCATAGACAATAGCCGCCGCCCCTACCACCGTTGGTACTCCGACTGCCAGCACCGGAATGCCAAGGCTTTCCTTTGTCAGGCTCTGCCTGTGGTTTCCAACACCGGATCCCGGACGAATCCCGGTATCGGTGAGCTGGATGGTAGTTCCAAGCCTTCGGATGCTTCGGGCCGCCAGGGCATCCACCACAATCAGAAAATCCGGCCTTGTCTCCTGTATGATTCCCTTCAGAATTTCTGCTGTCTCCATGCCGGTCTGAGCCATGACACCGGGCGCAATGCCACTCAAAACCGGGAAATTGTGCTTTTTGCAAAATTCATTTCCGTATTCTCCCTGCAGATGCCGGGTCATCTGCAGGTTGCTCAGCACCTTCGGTCCCAAAGCATCTGGCGTCACATCCTGGTTTCCCAGGCCTACTGCCAGAATGTTCCGTTCCGTCTCCCGTTTCCCGGTCATCTGCCGGATCAGGGTACGCAGATGTCCCGCCAGCTCTGCCGATACCTCTTCATGGTAACTTTTATCCTTTTTCGCCAGGGCATCCGCCTCCAGAGTCAGGTAAGTCCCCACTGGTTTCCCCATAGTTTCAGCACCATGCTCATCCAGAATTTTTACTTCCGTCATACGGATATCTGAATGGCACTCCCGCCATTTCCGCAGGGAAACACCGGAGATTTCCCCTCCATCTCCCGGGAACCGCTCCTGCTCCTCCACGGCAAGATCCGTGCGGACCTCGAAATCCGGATAATTCCCAGCTGCCTGTTTCTTCTGCTCTGTTTCTTTATTTCTTTTCATTCTGCACTACCTCTTTTCCATATCTGCATACGGCTCATTCTTTTCCGGGGTATGTCCTTTTCCCGCTTATTCTGTGCCTGCCGCATTCCACCTTGCCAACACGATTTTCCTTATTTTTTCGCAAAAAGAAGCAATTTATGTATTGACATTTTGTGCCGGATTAGTTAGAATGCAATAGTATGTTTACATTGAACTGTCCGTGTCCAGACTTTGATGCAAACCAAAGACTATAAATCATAATTTGTTTAATTGGAGGTGCCCAGATTGGCTAACATTAAATCTGCTAAAAAGAGAATCTTAGTAAACGAGACCAAGGCTGCAAGAAACAAAGCTATCCGTTCTAAAGTGAAAACTGCTTGCAAGAAGGTAGAGGCTGCTGTAACCGCTGCTGATAAGGCTGCTGCACAGACCGCTTTAGTTGCTGCTATTTCCGAGATCGATAAGGCTTGCACCAAGGGTGTATACCACAAGAATACCGCTTCCAGAAAGGTTTCCCGCCTCTCTAAAGCTGTAAACGCAATGGCTTAATCATAAGACTGGAATATTATAAATGATATAAAAAGCTTCGGTTCCTGGGTGTGTGGAGCCGGAGCTTTTTTGTATGATAGAAATGACAGTAAATTGTTCTCTGCCATAAATAAGGGCGCGCCGCCGGCACGCCCTTTTTGTTTTACTCTTATACATTGAAACGGAACAGGATCACATCGCCATCTTTGACAACATAATCTTTTCCCTCCAGGCCCACCAGACCTTTCTCTTTTGCTTTTGCGTAAGTACCGCAGTCTAACAGATCCTGGTAATTTACGACCTCGGCACGAATAAAGCCGCGCTCAAAATCGGAATGGATCTTACCGGCTGCCTGCGGAGCCTTGGTGCCGACCTTGATGGTCCATGCACGGGTCTCGTCCTCACCGGAGGTCAGGTAGCTGATCAGGCCCAGGAGACGGTAGCTTGCCGCGATCAACTTGTCCAGACCGGACTCACTGAGACCAAGTGCGTCTAAGTACTCCTGCTTCTCATCATCATCCAGCTCTGCGATCTCCTGCTCGATCTGGGCACAGATTACAAATACCTCGCAGTTGTTCTCTGCAGCATACTCACGGACTGCAGCAACATGCGGATTGGAAGCGCCGTCGTCTGCCAGATCCTCCTCGCCAACGTTTGCAGCAAAGATAACCGGCTTGCAGGTTAACAGGTTCAGGGAATTTACGAAAGCCATAACATCTTCGTCGTCATTCTCGTAGCTGGAAGCCATCTTTCCATCTTCCAGGATTGCCTTTAACTCTTTTAAGATCTCTACCTCTTTTGCCAGAGACTTGTCGTTAAATGCAGACTTGGATGTCTTGGCAATCCGGCGCTCCAGAATCTCGATATCAGAGAAGATCAGCTCCAGATTGATGGTCTCAATGTCACGGATCGGATCTACACTGCCCTCTACGTGGATTACGTTCGGGTCCTCGAAGCAGCGAACTACATGAACAATGGCATCTACCTCACGGATGTTAGCCAGAAACTGGTTGCCCAGACCTTCACCCTTGGAAGCGCCCTTTACCAGGCCTGCAATGTCTACGAACTCAATGACCGCCGGGGTTACCTTTTTGGAATGGTACAGATCCCCAAGCAGCTTCAGACGGTTATCCGGAACTGCAACCACACCCACATTCGGGTCAATAGTACAGAACGGATAGTTGGCAGACTCAGCGCCTGCCTTGGTCAGGGAGTTGAACAGGGTACTCTTGCCGACGTTCGGCAGACCCACGATACCTAATTTCATTTTTTCTATTTCCTCCTATAAATCCTTTGATTTCAAGGGATTTCAGCATACTTATTTTTGCAAGTAGGCCATTTCGTGGGCCATTACATTGCCATAAGTGCTTCTGCTACCAAGTCCATTTCTTTTTTCTTTTCTTCCTCGGTAGTATGAACATATAAGTTCATCGTAATTCCAATATTCGAATGGCCCAGTAACATCTGAAGTATTTTCGGTTTCATTCCTGCTTCAATACATCTGGTAGCAAACGTATGTCTCAAGATATGCATCGAAAATCTTGGAATTTTTGCTTTGTCACAGATTTTAAACAGCGCTGTGTCATATGTACTGTTCTTGACTGGTGTCCCTTTTCGGCACAGAAACACAAATTCTTCCCATTCTGTTGAAATTTCTGAAATCCTCTTATTCTTTTCTTTTTGTTTTTTCAGTATAGTAACCGCTTCTTCTGTTAAAGGTATCGTACGGTAACCTGATTTACTCTTTGGTTCTCCGATACGCCACTCCTTTACACTGTAACGATATTCCATACTTCTGCGAATCTGAATTGTTTTGGATATAAAATCGACATCTTCACATTTCACTCCTACCAATTCGCCTGTTCGCAATCCGGTTTGTAGTATAAAACGATACTGATTTTCATAGCTTTGACCTTCTGCATATTGTAAAAATGTTTTTTGTATGTCAATTGTAGATGTACGATATTCCTGATCTGCCATATTATAAAATATTTTCTGACAATGAAGTGGTTTCACGTCTGATAGTTGCATCTCCCCAATTACCGGTTTAATATTTTTAATATATCTCTCCGTATAATTACGAACAGTATTTGAACGGACTGTTTTCTTTTTTATCCCAATCCAATATTCAAACCATGATCGACCAACATATCTGATGGCATTGAAATATCACTATGTTCATCCACATAAGTCGCATCAGCAATCCATGCTCTGCACTCTTGCAGCTTTTTGAATCGTTTATGTTTTCTCTTTCCAAACCGATCTACAAATCTGGCTGAGTATAATCCCGTACTTTCCTGAGATATTCCCTTGCCAAGTTCTTTGCTTTTTAAATCTTTTCTTATATTTCAGCTCCTCTCATAAGAAGCCCTAATACAGCACCTTGTATTATACCATAGCATCTTATTTTTGTGAATATTCATTTTCATCTCCTGCACATGAATTTATACAATAATAGGCCCAAATGGGCACTTTTCCCATTTGAGCCTTCCTTGCTAATGAATCTATACACTTCAGCAATAACCTGATTTTTTCAAAATACTCTTTGTACGTTATAACTCTTCCATCTTTTTCGCAGAAAAAATGACACACACAAAAGAATATGCCGGAGAATGCAAAAGCATTAACACTAACTTCTGTCTTTTAGTAAACAACAGCTTCCCCGTCTTCCAACATATCATAGTTAGAAACACCGTACGCTGTTAATTGGCCACGCATCGTAAAGCGTGTAACTGATGCATGAGCAACATTATCCATATGTGTCAGATAAAGCTTCGCCTCTGGTGCTGCCAGCGAAACATTCCATACATCCTCAGTACCCATAATCAGACGGCCATTTTCCTTTGTTTCAGCAGCACAACAATTCAAGGCTATAACCTCTGGCTTAAACGTATTGATTGCCTTCTGTACTCCGTAATACCATACTGTATCACCAGCAAGATAAAACGTTTTCTCTGTCTCAGCAGAAAACATGACGCCCATAGCCTCACCACAATTCTTATAAGTACCATGTTGCGCCGGAATCCTGGTTATTTTTGCATTACCCACCTTCAATCCGGTCAGTGGAAGCACGGTAATTCTAGAAAATCCGGACTTTTCCAGTACAGCGGCATCTTCTTCATTTTGACAATAGATCTGGATTTTTTTATCCAGAGGAGCACCTACAGTACCATCGATAGGCGAAATATCAATATGATCCGGATGTAAATGTGTCACAATGACTGCGTCAACGTCTTCCATGATCTGTTCAACCGGAAACGGAAGATCATAGAATGGCATGGGCTGGTTTTCTTTCACCGGATCAGGAATATGATAAGGCATTCCTGGTATATCCACAAAAGACAGCGTGTGCTTTGGTGCCAGCCATGGATCGATCAAAAACGTTGTTCCTGCATATTCCAAACGATTAGTTGCATTGCGAATTTGTGTTAGTTTCATATGAGTATCTCCTCTTCTATTTTTGTTATACAGTTTCATCAGAAATATCCACAAATTATTTTAAACGTGGTCGATACCACTGACGATACCGCTCTTTCAGCATTATCTGCTCAGCAATGCAATTTTGCAATTGTGACTGGTCCATTTGAACAAACACAGTTTCAAGCTGATCCATTGTTTTACAGCAGATACAGTGTAATAATGAATCAGCAGCATCCATTGGCAAATAAAAGGTACATAACCTTTGCTGATCTCGACGGACAAACCATTGTCAGCAAAGGTCGTGCCTATTTATGCTTCAGAAATATGATTGACAAATATGTTCTCGGATTAAACCGCAAAATCCATATTCTTGTTGAAACTACGGATGAGTCTGTAATCCGCGATTTATTGATAAAAAACAACGCAATTTATCTCGGCTATGATTATATGAATACATTATGGTCGCATCCCGAGGTTATAAGTCGACCTTTGGTTGATTCCGGTCATGAAGGCAACACAATCTATCTGCTCTCAAACTCCCAGCTACGCATGACTGAGGTTAACCGCTGCTTTCGTGAATTCCTACTGGCATGGATTGCTTCTTAGAGGAAAAGAATACAAATAGAGCGTATAGTTAATTTCTGCTTAACGATTTCTTTTTCCTGTATTTTCTGAACCTCGGATTTCCTCATGATAGAAATAAT
>ERZ791773.247-NODE-247-length-27187-cov-14.400487_pt1 | contig 27187 bp, 26 predicted proteins | sample MGYA00509948_ERZ791773 | MGnify/ENA primary metagenome ERZ791773 (study PRJEB30046, sample SAMN00791987) | human gut metagenome | study: EMG produced TPA metagenomics assembly of the A metagenome-wide association study of gut microbiota in type 2... | reverse complement strand
GAAGCTTTTTGAGTGCAGCCCCCTGCCAGAAGCGCACCGCAAAAAAGTGCAGCGGAGCAGACAAGAAAAGTTCGACGTTTCAAAAATGGTCACCTCGTTGTGTTTTTCGGAAAGTTTCTTTGAGTGCCGGAGTCTCAACCATAAGCGAAGAGAGCAACGCCGTTGGTCTCGTAACGAATGGTATCACAGATAAACAAAGAAAATCAATGACTTCTGTCGTATTTGACCATATATAATGTTGCAGTATCCATATCCCATACGGCTAACACCCATTTGGAGAAAGACAATGCGGCAGTTTTCTGAACGATTTTCTTCATGTCGGACACAACAGGAGTATACCCAAGTTGGAATGAAAATTTTCCGTTTTTCCCGAACGGAAGGTTCAAATCGCTTTCCAGTTTGAAAACGGTGTAAAGTCAAACGTTGGGGGTTGTATAGGAACCGCCTGCAAAAGCCTGAAAACGGTGCAGGCGAAGCAATGCAGCCCCCCAAAAATCGGCTTCAGCAAAAAGAAAAGCACCATACTTCCTACGAAGTACAGTGCTTTTTGGTGGAGAATAGCGGGATCGAACCGCTGACCTCTTGCATGCCATGCAAGCGCTCTCCCAGCTGAGCTAATCCCCCACATGTTTGGTTTCGTGTCTTGCGACGTGAGTTATTATACCAGCAGGAAGGGACGCTGTCAACACTTTTTTCGAATTTCCTGCGAAGTTTTTGCAGAAAAAAGCGCCCCGGCGGGCGGTGGACCTGCCGGGGCGCGATGGTGCGTGAAAAATCAGGCTTTGGTGTACTGGCGGTCGAAGATCTGCGGAGCGATACGAATCAGGACCACAACAAGGACAGTGGTCAGGATGGCTTCAGGCAGCATGTAGGTGGCGTTGTATACGGCGCTGTACAGCCAGCACAGACCATCCACGCTCATATTGGAGATTCCAGGGAAACCAATCTCAGTCATCCAGCTGAAAGCGTAGTCGTAGTCCTTCCAGACGATGTAACCGGACAGAAAGCTGCACAGGAAACGTAACAGGCACACTACAAAGGCACTGACACCGACACCTACGGTGCGGTTGCGAAAGGGCCTTGCAATCAGGCAAGCAAAACCGAGAACCGTAAAAGCCAAGAGGTAGTCCAGCAGCACACAGCCGACCTGCGCTGTGAGGGTCTGACAGTATGCCAGATTGCCAAGGCCCTGCACAAGTTGAATCAGGCTGTTGACAAAGGCTGTCATAACGCCCCACTTTGCACCATGGCGATAGCTCATTACCAGAATAGGCACCATGCTGAACAGGGTAATCGAACCGCCATGGGGCATGAGCGGGATTTGAATCATGCTCAAAACGGTGGACAAAGCAACCATCAGGGCGCACTCCACCAGAATGCGGGTCTTGGAATAGGAATTCGACATTTTGGATTCGCTCCTCTAAAATATAGTACACAAAAACAAAATACGCCTGCGATCAGCAGGCGTAGAGGCTTCGTTTGTGAAAGATGGGAACATTTCGCAAACTACCTACGCCGGCATTACCCGGATCAGGTTCAAGGGTACTCCGCAGTGTGCGGATCTCAGCCTTTCGGCGCCCCTGTTTTCATGTCCGTCTCCCAGTATAGTCGTCCAACGCCAAAAGTCAAGCCCCGGCGGGCATATTGCGCCCCTCCGCCTCATATTTTTTACCAAGGAGTCTTGCGGAGGAGGGGACAGGGCATGAAAGTGGAACCGGAACAGCGGGCCGCACTGCTGGGGGAGTACATCGCAAAAAACAGCGCAACGGTGCGGGCCGCAGCGCGGGCGTTCGGGTGCAGCAAATCCACCGTGCACAAGGATGTTTCGTCCCGGCTGCGGCGGGTGGACCCCGACTTATTCCAGCGGGTGCAGGCAGTGCTGGCCCGGAACAAGGCCGAGCGGCATCTGCGGGGCGGAGCGGCCACCCGCCGGAAATACGGCAAAAAATAAGAGCGGCGGCGCATCCTTATAGATAGGTTATATAAGGGTGCGCCGCTTTTGCTGCTATTTGCTGCGGAATTGTTCCAGCGCGGCCTTTTCGAGCCGACTGACCTGCGCCTGGCTGATGCCGATCTCCCGCGCCACCTCCATCTGCGTTTCGCCTTTGAGGTAGCGCAGCTCCATGATCCGCTTTTCGCGCGGGGTCAGGGATGCGACGGTCTCCCGGAACTGCAGGCCGCTGATCCAGCTGTCCTCGCCGTCGGGGTCGCGCACCTGGTCGATGACATACATGGCGTCGCCGCCGTCGGTATAGAGCGGTTCTTCAAGGCTGAGCGGTTCCACCACCGACTCCAGCGCCGCCGTCACCTCCCGGCGGGACAGGCCCGCCTGCTGCGCGATCTCGTTCACCGTAGGCTCCCGGCCCAGCTGCTTTTCCAGCGTCTCCCGCGCCTGCATGGCTTTATAGGCCGTATCCCGCAGCGACCGGCTGACCCGCAGGGCGTTGTTGTCCCGCAGAAAGCGGCGGATCTCGCCGATGATCATCGGGACGCCGTAGGTGGAGAACCGCACGTTCTGAGCCGGATCAAAGTTGTCAATGGCCTTGATCAGCCCGATGCAGCCTACCTGAAACAGATCGTCGAGATTTTCGCCTCGCTGGGCGAACCGCTGCACCACGCTGAGCACCAGCCGCAGGTTGCCCTCGATCATCTGCTGGCGGGCGGCGGCGTCGCCCGCATGGGCCCGCGTCAGCAGCTCCCGCTTCTGTGCTTCGGTCAGGACAGGCAGCTGTGCCGTATCCATCCCGCAGAGCTCGACTTTGTTGTACATCCGCGCCCCTCCGGTTTCGTTTTGACGTTACCGGAAGTATGGGGCGTGGGCAGGGGAATCATGCGTGGGAATTTTTGCCCGCTCAGTCCTCCAGCTTCTTTTTCAATTCCCGGATGATGCGTTTTTCGAGGCGGGAGATGTAGCTCTGGCTGATGCCGAGGGCATCGGCGGCTTCTTTCTGGGTGCGCTCGACGCCGTCCAGCAGCCCGAAGCGCAGTTCCATGATCTGGCGCTCCCGCGGGGAGAGCAGGGCCACCGACTGCCGGAGGGTGGCCCGCTCGGCGCTCTGTTCGAGCCGCTGGCTGACCAGATCCTCGTCGCTGCCGAGGATGTCGGAGAGAAGCAGCTCGTTGCCGTCGCCGTCCACGTTCAAAGGCTCGTCGATGCTGGCCTCCTGGCGGCGGTTGGAGCTTTTGCGCAGATACATTAAAATCTCGTTGCCGATGCAGCGGCTTGCGTAGGTGGCAAGTTTGATGTTCCGTTCCGGCGTGAAGGTGTTGACCGCTTTGATCAGCCCGATGGTGCCGATGGAGATCATGTCCTCGGCAGGGACGCCGGTGTTTTCGTACTTTTTGGCAAGGTAGACCACCAGCCGCAGGTTGTGGGTGATGAGGTCATCCCGCGCGGCGCGGTCGCCTGCCATCATCCGGGCGAGCAGGGCTTTTTCCTGCTCCGGTGTCAGGGGCGGCGGCAGGCTGGGTGCCCCAGCGACATAGTGGGCAGCGCCGGGGCAGACGAACAGGACGTACAGCCGACGGAAAAACGATAACAGGTGATTCAACGAAAAGCCTCCTTTTTGTGGGCGGGATTCTTGGGTGCTGCCAATGAGAGCGAGACGGAGAGGTTCAACGGCTCATCGGAACGCAGCATCGGGCACAACGGCAGGCGAGATCAGCAGCTCCCAGCCGCCCGGCGGGGGCGGAAGGTCACAGAAGGCTGCATAGAGCGGCTGAGCCGGAGCCGAAGCCAGTACAGCCGGGACGGCGGGCAGGATGCAGTGCCCGGACACCGTGGTGCAGGGGACGAACCGCAGGCCGAGTTCGGGCGGCGGCAGGGTGGAAGGGGCCGCGAAGTAAGCGGATAAGTAGGAGCGCAGCGGGCCGGGCAGGGTGTTCTGCACGGCGGCAAAGCGCACGAGTACGACCTCCCGGCCTGAAAGCGGTTCCTGCACCGAGAAACCGGTGTCGCAGAAGGCCCGGAGTGGGAGGGATGCGCTGCCAATTTGCAGAGTGACGGGAAACGTCTGCCCGCCGTTCCGGCCCAGAAACCGCAGGATGCCCTGCACAGCCAGATACACGCCTCCGGCACAGGCCAGCAGCAGCCCCGGCGAGAGGGGAAGGTAGACGCTGAAATTGTTGGCCTGTGCGCCGGGCAGGAGTACGGCGCCTGTCAGTGCAAAATGAAGGGCCACGAACCATGCCAGAAGCCGCAGAAAACACCGCCCGCCCGGAAACCCATAGCCAAGCAGGACGATGCCGGCCCCGGAGGCCAGCTGATACCCGACTGACACCGGCCACGGCAGGGCAGGGGCCAGCAGGATGAGGGAGGCTGCCGCCCCGGCCAGCGCCCCGCCTACGACCCGCCCGCCCGATGTGCTCACGCCGCACAACAGCCCCGCCGCCAGCAGAAACAGCGCGGTCGTGAGAAAGCTGACCAGCAGAAGAACATCGAGATAGATCACGGCCCGGATAAGCCCCGCCCCCTTTTGGGAGATTATAGCAGGAGGAGGACGAAAAATTTGCAGGAAACAGGGGAGGTGGCCTTTGGTACAACCTCTCAGGCGCTTCGCGCCAACTCCCCTGGTAGGAAAGACTCCCTCCGGCCGGAGGGAGATGTCGCGAATAGCGACAGAGGGAGGATGACCACTGGCGAGTCGGTGGCGGTCGTGCTGGACGAGCAAAGTTCTTTGCAATCGGGAACGACCGGGCTCCGCTGTCTCGATTCACGACTGCTTGCCCAGACTGAAAGCTTTTTTCATAAATTTTCGAAAAAGACTTGCAAAATATAGGCAAAAGAGGTATAATCCTACTCGCAGCAGCTTTTACCGCTGTAAAGCTCTGGATATATGCCTCTTTAGCTCAGTCGGTTAGAGCACCTGACTGTTAATCAGGGTGTCGCCTGTTCGAGTCAGGCAAGAGGCGCCAACAAATCGGCGGCGGGGATCATACCTGCCGCCTTTTTCATAGATGCGGGTTGTAACTATTTTGTGACATCTTTCACACTTTCTTCAAAATTAACGGTTTCTTAAAAAATGTCCTCTTGAAGAAGCTGTCAGATTGTGGTATACTGCATCTAAGCTTTAGGAAGTTTCCTGAAGCGCTTGGTAGATCAAAGGGTAGGCGCTCCCTTCTTTTTGATAGCAGCTTGGCCTCTGCTTTGCCTTGGTTCTCCGCAGGGCAGGGCAAAGCAGAGGGCTATGCGCTGCTTTTGATGGAGCGTGACAGAACCTTTTCTCCTGCGTCAAAATCTGCATCCTGTCTGCTGTCTGCGTGATGCGTACAAAGTCTTACTTGTACATTTCCGCACAATGTGCTAGAATATGGAAGGCAGTTTTGAATATTAGAACACAGAGAAGAGATCGTTTCCGAAGGTTGTCGGTCTCTTGTAAAGGAAACATCTATGCGTTATACCTATGTGCGGCAGCACGACACGACCGACTGTGCAGCTGCCAGTCTCGCAATGGTGTGCCTCCATTACAAAAAGGAAATCACCATCACCCGCTTACGCGATATGATGGGAACCGACATGAAGGGCACGAACCTCGTGGGCCTGCAGAAAGCCGCCAATGAGCTTGGCTTCAACACGGCCGCTGTCCGAGTGGACCGCGAGAATTTTCTGAGTGATTTCACACTTCCCTGCATTGCGCAGGTCATCACCGATCAGGGTTTGACCCACTTCGTGGTCATCTTCAAGAAGACCACGATCAAGGACGATGATGCCCGCCGCAAGCATGTGTTGAAGGAAGAAGAAAAAAAGGCTGACGCTTCCAAGAAGTACAAGTGCAAGGATTACGTTGTCATCGGCGACCCTGCCAAGGACCTCGAAAAGATCAGCCTGGACGACTTCTATAAAAACTTCACCGGCGTTCTGCTGCTGATGAACCCCACATCGGAGTTCAAGGGCGGCAAGGCAAAGAAAGCTGGCACCAGCATCAACGGCACCAGCACCGATGCAAACGCCAAGGAGGATAAGAGCACCGGCAAGTACCACATGCTCAAACGGTATTTTGACCTGCTCTGGCCCCAGAAAAAACTTTTTGTTTATGCTATCCTCTGTTCGGTGATCCTTACGGTCATCGGCATCGTCTCCACAGTGTTCAACAAAGCACTGATGGATGAGGTGCTTCCGTATGGGTTGAAGAACTTACTCGTCACCTTGATCCTCGTGTTCAGCGTGGTCAACCTCACGAGCAACCTGCTCAGCACGGTTCGCCAGTGGATCTTGATCTTCCTGTCCATCCGGATCGACATTCCGCTGATGCTGGGCTACTTCGAGCATGTGTACAAACTGCCGATGAAGTTCTTCGCAACGCGGAAGACCGGTGAGATCACCACCCGTTACTCCGATGCAAGCACCATCAAATCGGTCCTGACCAACATCGCGATGACCATCGTGATGGACGTGGTGATGGCCGTAGGCGTTGGCATCGTGCTGTTCCGGATGAACTCCTCGCTGTTCTCGCTCACCCTGTTCAGCACCGCGCTGAGTCTGCTCCTCGTCATCATCTTCAAGCAGCCGTACAAGCGGATCAATGAAGAGACGATGCAGCAGTCCGCAATGCTGAACAGCCAGATGATCGAGAGCCTGCGCGGCATTGAGACCATCAAGTGCAATGCCTGCGAAGACCGCGAGCTGGAAGCTCTGGAACGCGAGTACATCAAGAGCCTGAAGATCAGTCTCCGTTCCAGCAAGATCAGCACCGGCCAGTCTCTGGTCTCGATGGTGATCTCCACCCTGCTGAATATGGTGACCACCTATGTGGGCATCATGCAGGTGTTGAACGGTGAGCTGACACTGGGCGGCTACATGGCATTCACCACGCTGTCCGGTTACTTTACTTCTCCGGTGAGCGACCTGATCTCGATGCAGATGTCGATTCAGGAAGCCGATATCTCCATGAAGCGCCTGACCGAGATCATGGATTATGAATCGGAACAGGCCGAAGATGAAGAGCACACCGAGATGGAACAGATCGAAGGCGACATCGAATTCAAAGATGTCACGTTCCGATATGGTAACCGCAGCCCCGCGCTGAACCACATCTCCTTCACCATCCCGCAGGGACAGAAGGTGGCGCTGGTCGGCAGCAGCGGCAGCGGCAAATCGACCATCACCAAACTCCTGCTCAAGTATTATGAGCCGGAGAGCGGCGAAATTGATGTGAACGGTATCAACCTCAACGAGTATACCAACGCATCGGTACGTCGTGCGATCTCTTACGTCCCGCAGAATGTCGAGCTGTTCAGCAAGACACTGTTTGAGAATATCCGGATCTCGCGTCCGGAAGCTACCCTTGAGCAGGTCAAGGACGCCGCTAAGAAGGCAGATGCACATGAGTTCATCCGCAAGCTGCCGCTGCAGTACAACACCTATCTGGAGGAAGCCGGCAACGGCTTGTCCGGTGGTGAGAAGCAGCGCATTGCCCTGGCTCGTGCCTTCCTGAAGGACTCGAACCTCTACATTCTGGACGAATCGACCAGCAGCCTGGACTTTGGCACAGAGAATACCATTTTTGATATGATCTACAACCAGCTGGCTGACAAGTCGATGCTCATCGTGGCACACCGCCTGTCCACCGTTCGTGACTGCGACCAGATCCTGGTCATGGATCACGGTGAGATTGTGGAGCGCGGCACACACGATGAACTGCTGGCAAGACAGGGCAAGTATTACGAGCTTTGGAACTTGCAGCAGGGCATCTTCCGCCGCAAGAAGGAAGAGCCGAAACCCGTTGCTCACGCCGCAGTGGTCGAGGAAGACGACGATGGCGGCGAGGCAATCACTTATTAAGTTGCAATCGAGTGCGCACTCGATTACATAAAAATGGCTTTGGATGGTTGCGCAGCCTGAAGAAGTCTTAAATTCGATTCAATCATTTGAAGGGAGTAATTCATTATGATGATGCCTGCAAACTACTCTGTTATCGCAGAGAACGAGATGACCTATGTTGTTGGTGGTGGCGTGATCGAGGCTATCGGCGCTGTTACCGCTCCGATCTGGACCGCTGCTAACGTCAAGACCTTCAACACCAACATTGTTACCCTGGTGGGCAACGCTTTTGTTGACAACTTCGTCCACGGCACCGTTGGCTATGTCTTCTCTGAGGGCGCTTCTTGGAAGGGCCTGGGCGAGAGCCTGAAGGGCACCTTCGTTGCTAAGAATGGCCAGGCTGGTGAGACCTTCGCTAAGGTTCTGGGCAACGTTGCTGCTATCTACAACCTGGGCAACGCTACCGTTGCTAACAAGGCTGGCGACGTTAAGCTGTTCAAGTCCACTCCTTCCGCTAAGTACACCTTTAAGGATAAGGATGGCAATGTCGTTGGCTCTATTTGGTAATTAACCAAGCCTGAATAGGTAGAGTATTTCATTTGCACCGCCCTACATTGTAGGCGGGGCTGATGATAATGCCTCGTAATGGTGTGCCAGGAGGCGTAAGCCTTCTGGCACACCTTATTTTTATAATGTCACTTATTACGCGAGTAATAGGTGATAGCCCTCTCAGTCACCTTCGGTGCCAGCTCCCCCAGAGGGGGAGCCACTGGCGTGTCGGTCAAGTTATTTGTTGATCCGGAAACTGCCGGGCGCTGTCCTCATTGGCAGCGGTTGCTGGATGAAAAAGCATAGACGAAGCCGGGGATGGTGCAGGTGAAAGAGCGTGTCCTGAAAAACCTGAAAATGCTGGAGACTGCACGGGGTCTGCGAAGAAAAATGACCTCGCAGGAACGAAAGTTGTGGTATGCGTTTTTGAAGGATTATCCGGTGAAGATCTACAAACAGCGAATCATTGAATCGTTCGTTGTGGATTTTTATTGTGCATCGGCACATCTGATCATTGAAGTGGATGGGCTGGTTCACCTTCAAAATGCGGCACAAGACCGGGACGAAGCTCGGAGCAGGCGCTTGCAGGCATACGATCTGGAAGTTCTGCGTTTTACAAATGCCGAGATTGAAACGCAATTCAGTGATGTGTGCAGTAAGATCGACCGTGTGATCCGGGAACGGCGCGCTGTGTTCGACGAAGAAGCAAAAGGTGACGTTGAATGAGCCGCCAATACGTGAATCTCGACGGCATTTCTGCGGACAATGTTGAAAGAGGCGAAATGCGCTTTCCAACAAGACTGCGTTGCATTGGTTCTGACAATGCGCCGGTGGACGGTTTCGGAAAAGTAAGATGCTGCTGCCAATGAGAGCAGGGCGAAGATGCTGACGGGTGAGGAAACGACCTGCCCGACATGCCAATGGCTCCCCCTCTGGGGGAGCTGGCAATGCGAAGCATTGACTGAGAGGGCTATTGCCTATTACCCCCGCACTTGCGGGAGAAATCTAAAGAAACAGGTGGACGATACCATGAGAGAAATTCAAGTTGCAGAACACAAGACCCTGAAGCTGACCAATGTGCTGTCGCGCAAGGTGGAAGTTGAGGATATGGGCAATCTGGCCATTGTGCTGACCCAGATGCAGAACTTTATCCGCAGCCATGACGCCATGCCGGTTGGCCCCATCGTGCAGTGCGTGAAGATGCGCAAGGGCCCCAACCCCACGGCGGAGATCTACTTCATGCAGCAGGTCAACCAGCTGATCCCCCGGCTGGACCCCGGCTACCAGATGGACGCTCTGCTGCGGGTGCGCAACTGCCTGTATGCCCACTACACCGGCCCCATGAGCTACAGCAACCTCGCCAGCCAGAAACTGGATATCTATGCGTTCGAGCATGAGATCGAGACGACCGGCGATTCGTACACCGTCTATGTCAATCAGGACGACGACAACGGTGTGCTCGACGTCTTTATGGAGACCAAGTGATTATGACGACCATTCAGAACCTTTCCGACCTGCAGGATCGCCGCATCATGATGGAAAAGCGTGTGCCGCCCTTTGGCTACGCGATGATCCTTCTGGTGGCGGGCCTGCTGGTCTTCCTGACCATCTGGAGCACCCAGAACTACCGCACCTACGTCAGCCAGTCGACCGGCACGGTGCAGGCAAGCAACAAGACCTATATCATGTCCAGCTACTCCGGCTCCATCACTGAGCTCAACATCTCGGAGGGCAGCTATGTCAACGAGGGCGACCTCATCGCCCATGTCAAGAGCACCGACATCGACATGCAGCAGGACAGCTACAAGAGCCAGCTGGAGATCTATCAGAAGCAGAAGGCACAGTATGAAAAGCTGCTGAAGTCCATTCAGGACGACACGAACTATTTCAGCGAGACCGACCTGGACGACCAGCCCTACTATTACCAGTATGAGAGCTACAAGAGCCAGGTGCAGCAGAAGGCCTTTGACGCTTCGCCCTATCAGGCGGCGGGCTACTCCGACGAGCAGATCAAGGCCCTGATGGAGCAGAACCAGAGCGAGATCGAGGCGCTGTACTACTCCACGCTGCAGTCCATCACCAGCAACCTGACCAGTGTGCAGACCAACATCGACAACATTCAGGCCCAGCTGGATACGCTGGCAAGCGGCGCGAACGATTACTACATCTATGCGCCCACGTCCGGCGTCATCCACATGGACACCCCTTATAAGGTGGGCATGGTGCTGAGCGCCGGTTCGGCACTGGCCACTGTGGCCAGCGAGAACAGCGATCAGGAGATCGTGGCGGCCCTGACCGTCAGCGACCGGCCGCTCATCAACGTGGGCGACCCCTGCAAGATCGCCATCACCGGCCTGTCGGAGTATTCCTACGGCAACCTGACCGGCACGGTAACTTCCATTGACAGCGATGTGACCTCCACCGAGTCCGGTTCGTACTACAAGATGACCATCAAGCCCAACAGCACCTACGTGGTGAGCAACAGCGGCGACAAGGTCGATCTGGCCAACGGCATGAGCGTGACAGCCCGTGTCGAGTACGACAAGCTGACTTACTTTGAATATGTCATGGAGGCCCTGGGCGTTTTGTTCCGTTAAACAGCGTCCGCAAACTCAACGCCCAAAGAGGTACGATAGAATGAAACTGAACCCGAAACAGCTGGCCGTAAGCGCCGCCCTGCTGGGCCTGCTGGCCGCAGGCGCAGCGCTGCCCGCAGCCGCAGCCAGCCCCATTTCTGCCCCGGCTGCCATCACCTTCCCGTGGAGCCCTGTGGCGGCCGAGAGCGTGGAAACAGGGGACTATGCCCCCACCATGACCGTGGGCACGGCCCAGCAGCTTTCGCCGGTGGTCCAGCCGCAGAAAGCCGCCAGCCGAAACGGCGTGAGCTACGTTTCCGATAACCCGAACATCGTTTCGGTCGGGGAGGACGGCGTAGCGCAGGCGGTGGGTCTGGGCACGGCGAACATCACGGCCACCTGTGGCGATGTCAGCTGCACCTACACCATCACCACCCAGCCTGACAGCACGATGATCGCGACGGAGATGGACATCACGCTGGCCTCCAGCACCATTGCCGTGGGCGACACCACGTCGCTCTCGCTGGCAGTGCTGCCCACCACGGCGGCAAACTATATCAGCGTTTCGCTGAGCTCCTCCGATCCCGGCGTGGCCACCGTGAACAATTTCGGCAAAGTGACCGGCGTGGCCCCCGGCAAGGCGACCATCACGGCCACCGCTGGGGATGTGACCTGCTCGGCGACCGTGACCGTCGTGGCAGCCTCCTCCAGCTCGGCGTCCACCGGCCCGGTGGAGTCCATCTCCCTGAACACGAACTACATCGTGCTCAAGCCGGGGGCTTCCGGCACCATCACCGGTTCGGTGGCACCGTCTTCGGCCTCTCAGAAGCTGACCTTTACCAGCAAGGATAAGAAGATCGCCACCGTGAACGGAAGCGGCGTCGTGACCGGTGTTGCCACCGGCGCGACCTCCATCATCGTTTCCAACGGCAAGGTCTCTTCGTCGGTGACGGTCATCGTCAACCGCACGGCGTCCGCATCCAGCAGCAGCACGGACAGTACCGGGGAGGGGACGGCTCCGGCGGAGACCGACCCCATCGTGGCCTCCATTGAGAATGCGGCCTCCGATACCATCTCCTACCCGCAGAGCCAGGTCCCGGTGTTGACCACCGCGATGCTGAATGCCCTGCGCACCACGGGCCGCACCCTCGTGCTGGAAGCGGAGGACTACACCCTGACCGTGGACGGCTCCACCATCCGCAACACCACCAGCGAGGTGAACACCGCGCTGACCTTTGCGCCCGACGAGTACGGCCTGCGCTTCACCCTGAACGAGGGCAAGGCCATGCCCTGCGGCGTGACCATCACCATGACCGGCGAAAATGTCGGGTACAGCCGCCTGTACCTGCACAACACCGTGAGCGGGAAGTGGCAGTTCCTCAACAGCTACAAGGACGGCGTGGCACATGCCGACGTGGCGGGCGAGTATCTGCTGACCAACCAGAATCTGCGCTTCACCAGCATCAACTGGACCTTCTTCATCGGCGCAGGCATCCTTGTGGTGGCCTGCCTCATCGCGTACGTCGCGGTCAAGAAGCGGTACTGGTTCTGGTAATTCCGCAGGCAATCAAAACAGAAAACGCAAAAAGCGATGGCCGTTTCGGGCCATCGCTTTTTGCGTTGGAGAGTTTTGCCTTAGAGTTTGAAATACCCCGCCGGTTCATCGGCTTGGCTGCGGTGCTCCATCAAAAAGGTATCGAGCCAGCGGCCATGGCAGTCCCGCGCGATGCGCTCACGGCGGCCCACCAGGCGGAACCCGCATTTCAGGTGCAGGCCTTTGGACGCTGCATTGTCCTGCAAGACCGTGGATTGCAGCGTCCAGTAACCGGCCGCTTCGGCCTGCTGGCAGAGGGTGGTGAGCAGGTGATACCCCAGCCCCCGGCCCCGGAACCGTTCGCCGATGTAGATGCTGACCTCGGCCACGCCCCGGTAGCACCAGCGCGGATCGACCCGGTGCAGGGCCGCCCAGCCTGCCAGGACGCCATCGTCCTCCACCACAAGGCGGCATTCTTTGATGTGGGAGGCATCCCACGCGGGATAGGGCGGGCAGTCGGTCTGGAAGGTGGCGTGCTCGGTGGCGATGCCTTCCAGATAGATCTTGGATACTGCCGGCCAATCTTCCGGCGTCATGGGCCGGACTGTGATCTCATTCATACGTTCCCCTGAACGGAGCCGCAATGCTCCGCGATTCCTCAAAATTTCTTCCGATTCTTTCAGTATAGCAGACTTTCCGGCAAAGTACAATGTTTTTAGCCGGAAACTGCACGAGCTGCCCGGCAGTTGGCCGCCGGGCGCGGTGGCTTTGGGCAGGGGGTGGTCTTTTTTTATCCGAGATACCTTTTCGAAAACGGTCGGTTGTGCTACAATAGAAGAAAATTCTAGCTGTTTTCGCTCGTGCAGAGCATGATGACAGCCCGGTTGGAGGAGAGGTGCGCTCCGGGCCGGGGTAGCGTAAAGGAGAGTGCCGATGAAAAACATCCTGAGACGGCTGGCCGTGCTGGTCTGCCTGATGTTGGCACTGGCCCTGCCCGCCTTTGCCGAAGGGGAAAAGGGCGAAGCTAACATCACCCCGCAGACCACGATGAAGGAACTGCGCGAAAACCCCAGCATCAAGGGGTCGGGCATTTATACCTATGTATATGTCTGGGAGCGGGATTGTGGACTGCTGAAAAGCAGCAAAGACAACGATACGATGCTGGATGTGATCGGAAAAGAATCCGTCAACAGCTGTGTGGCCGGGATGAACTTTCTGATCGAGACGTATAATACAGGAACACAAATTACGTACAAACTCTATACGCCGGAAGAAATTGCAGAGGACAAGACGCGCGACCATGCGGAACTCTATTATTTCCCGGCAGATAAGCCCAATGCAAAATATGCGGTCGTGCTTTCGGGCAACGCTCTGTTTTACAGCGGCGAGATGCGGGGCGGTGTTTCCACTGCATGGGAATTGCATCAAAAAGGATATGCGGTATTTGCACTTCGGTATCGGATCGGAAGTGAAGCAAAGGACAACGCACCGATTCAGGACCTTGGCCGTGCGATTCAACTGATTACGGCCAACGCAGAAAAATTCGGGGTCCAGACGGAAGATTATGCGCTGCTGGGATATTCTTCCGGTGGTCAGATTGCGGGCGTATTCTGCGGGCAAGAAGTGGGATATCCTCGTTACAATGTGCCTCGGCCCGGCGTACTGCTGTTGGCATATCCGATCAATAATTTCTATGAAGCAAAACCGATTTACCGTTGGCTGATCGATACGTATTCGGAAGATCTGCGTTACTACGATTATAATATTTCCGGCTGTGTGACACCGGATTTTCCGCCAACATATTTCTGGTATGGGTTGAATGACATTTTGTTGATGGCCTTCAATTATTATGAGCAGGGCCCGGCACTTCAAAAAGCACTGGCGAGAAATGGTGTTCCGTACCACGAAAGTGTGTACAAACGTGCGTTCCACGGTATTGGCATAGCAGAGGGAACGGATGCAGAAGGCTGGCTCAACGATGCCGCCGCCTTCTGGGAAGAGCAGACCGCGCAGGCGCAGCAGCCTGCCGCATAAGAATCAAGAAAGGAAGCGTTGTAGGATGAAGAACTGGAACGAGACGTTCCGCAGCCTGAATGTGGGCCTGCCGGACGATGTGGAGCGGCTGAAAGCCGCCGGGTATTATCAGGAGGCCATCGAGCGGATCGACGCCTATCTGGCCGAGGACTGGACGGTGACTCAGAACAGCCCCCGCAGCCAGGGCGCGGAACCGGTGGGAGAGGAGCTGCCCCAGAACCCCACGCCCCACGGTGTGGAGGCCCTGCGGGACGCGATGCTGGCCCAGCGGGAGATCATGCGCCGCATCCCGGCAGAATACTGCTACACCGAGGACGAAGCCGTGGCCCGGATGCAGGGGCTGGTGCGGGACTTCACGCGCGAGGAGTTCCGGCTTCTCGTGAAGGAGGGCCGGGTGGACTGGCGGTTCGTGGAAGGGGAGAAGCACTACCTCGACCGCTTTGCCGAAACGCTGCTGGCGACCCATGCTGACCTCGCCGCCCGCCAGATCGACCCGCCTGCCCCCGGCACCTCGGCGCGGGAGTTCCGCAACCGCCAGCATGAGCAGATGGAGCGGGACGGCCAGGCAAGCGCCCGCATCACCCTGAAGACCAGCGTTGGCATGTCGGACGAAGCCTTTGCCGCCGCACTGGCCGAGGCGAAGGCCGAGGGGCGGAACAGTGTGCATGTCCGCGCCTGGCTGCCCATCCCGGCCGCCTGTCTTTCCCAGAGCGAGATCGAGCTGCTGGACTGCACCGAGCCGCCTGCCCGCATCGCGGACGAGAACGCGCCCCAGCGGACGGTCTTCTGGGAGGCCGACCTCACCGAGAACCGCCGCTTTGGGGTGGAGTACCGCTACCGGACCACGGCTGTCTACACAGATCCGATGGACATCCGGCCGGATGCACAGCAGCCGACCTTTGACACCGGCGAGGAAGCGCCGCACATCGTCTTCACGCCCTATCTGCGGGCACTGGCCCACCAGCTGACCGACGGCATCACCGACCCGGCGGAAAAGGCAAAGCGTATCTACGATTACGTCACCCTGAACGTGCGCTACCACTATCAGCCCGCCTACTTCGTGCAGGAGTGCCTGCCCGACCAGTGCGCCCGGAACCGCCGGGGCGACTGTGGCATCATGGCGCTGACCTTCATCACCCTCTGCCGTCTGGTGGGCATCCCGGCCCAGTGGCAGAGCGGCCTGTCCGTCTCGCTCACAGGTGTGGGCTGCCACGACTGGGCGATGTTCTACATCGCACCCAAGGGTTGGATGTATGCGGACTGCTCGTTCGGCGCGTCGATGGCGCGGCAGGGCGATGAAACGATGCGCCGCCACTACTTTGGCAGTCTGGACACCGGGCGGATGGTGGCGAACCGCGCCTTCGAGGCCCCCTTCGACCCGCCCATGACCGGCTTCCGCTCCGACCCCTACGACAACCAGTCCGGCGAATGCGAGGTGGATGGCGTGGGCCTGTATGGCGATGCCCTTGACACCCGCAAGGAACTTGTGAACTACGAATTACTGTAAAAAACACCGGGCCCTGCCTTCTGCGGGACCCGGATTTTGATGATAGGAGAAAACCATCCATGGAATATCTGGCAGGACTTTACACCCTTCTGCTGGTCACCATCTGCCTGGAACTGGCCGTGGTGCTCTGGCGCACCGGCAAAAAGCAGGGCAGCGCACCGGATCACGACGAGCTCAAGCGCTGGATGCAGCAGCAGCTGGATGCGCAGGCTAAGGAGTTTGCGGCCAGGCAGTCGGCCCTTGCTGAGCAGAATCACACCGCCCTGCGCAGTGTCAGCGAGACGCTGCAGACTGCGGTGCAGAACATGAGCACGACGCTGGCACAGGGACAGGACAGCCAGCAGCAGCTTCTGGAACGCCGTCTGCGTTCGCTGGAAGCATCCAACACCCAGAAGCTGGAAGAGCTGCGCCGGAGCATGGCCGAGAGCATGACCGCCCTGCAGGCCGAGAACAACCGCAAACTGGATGAGATCCGCCACACCGTCGATGAACAGTTGCAGGATACCCTGCAAAAGCGGGTGAGCGAGAGCTTCAAGGCCGTCAACGAGCAGCTGGAACAGGTGTACAAGGGGCTGGGCGAGATGCAGAACCTTGCCGCCGACGTCGGCGGGCTGAAGCAGGTGCTCTCCGGCGTCAAGACCCGCGGCATCCTCGGCGAGATCCAGCTGGGGGCCATTCTGGAAGAGATCCTTGCCCCGGAACAGTACGAGACCAACGTGGCCACCATCCCCGGCAGCAGCCAGCGGGTGGAATATGCCGTCAAGATGCCGGGCGTGGACGGCAGCACGGTCTGGCTGCCCATCGACTCGAAATTCCCCGGCGACACCTACGCCCATTTGCAGGATGCACAGGCTTCCGGCGATGCGCAGGCGGTGGAGAATGCCCGCCACGCGCTGGAACTTGTGCTGCGCAGCGAGGCAAAGGACATCCGCGAAAAGTACGTGGAACCGCCCTATACGACGACCTTCGGCATCCTGTTCCTGCCGTTTGAGGGCCTGTATGCCGAGGTGGTCAATGCCGGATTGCTGGAAGTGCTGCAGCGGGACTATCAGGTGAATGTGGCCGGCCCCAGCACTATGGCGGCCCTGCTGAACAGTTTGCAGATGGGCTTCAAGACGCTGGCGATCCAGAAGCGGTCGGGTGAGGTCTGGCAGCTGCTCGGTGCCGTGAAGACCGAGTTCGACAAGTTCGGGCAGGGGCTCTCCAAAATGCAGCAGCGCCTCCGACAGACCGACGAAGAGCTTGACAACCTCATCGGGGTGCGCAGCCGCGCCATCAGCCGGAAACTGCGCAGCGTCCAGAGCCTCGACGAGGCTGCAGCGGCCACCCTGCTGGAGCTGGACGCTCCGCTCCGTCCGCTTTCCGGCGGGCAGCTCCCCCAGAGCGGGAGCCAGTGGCAGGACGGTGAACTCTGAGCTGGGCGAAAAAGCAGGAGGTGACGGAGAGGGGAGCGCCTGAGAGGGTAAAAAAAGTGGGTCAGAAGCGCCCACAGGCGTTTCTGACCCACAAATAGAACGATAGTTTTGTTTTACAGCTGGCAGGCGGTATCGTAGCCGGTGCGGATGGCGTTGGAGATATCCGCAGCCTTGCCGGCGGCATCGCCAATGGAATACACCGGGATGCTGGCAGCTTCCAGCGCAGCAGCATCAAATTCGTTGGAGCGTGCGCCCATAGCCAGCACGATGTAATCGCAGGGGATGGTCACCTCTGCGCCGTCCTTGTTCTCGCAGACGACGGCGTCCATGCGGAACTCCTTGACCTTGTGGCTGGGGTACTGCTCCACGCCGTAGGTCTTATAGTTTTCCAGCAGGGTGGGCAGAATGGTGGTGCTCTCGCCTGCGGCGATCTTGTCCATCATCTCGATAACGGACACCTTGCAGCCGCGGGCAGCCAGATACTCTGCGGTCTCGCAGCCCACCATGCCGCCGCCGATGACGGCAACCGTGCCGTACACCTGTTGCTCACCGGCCAGAACCTTCCATGCATCGGCCACGTTCACGCTGTCGATGCCGGGGATGCGGGGTGCGGCGCTGTGTGCGCCCACAGCGTTGATGACGGCCTCGAAACCGGCATCCTTCAGCTGCTCTGCGGTGCGGGTCTGACCCATGCACAGGTGCACACCGGCGTTGCAGACCGCGCGGATCAGGTCCTGTGCGGCGCGGCGCATCTCTTCCTTGCGGGGAGGTACGCAGGCAATGTTCAGCTGGCCGCCCAGAGTGGTGGTCTTTTCAAACAGGGTCACGTCATGGCCGCGCAGCGCTGCCACACGGGCGGCTTCCAGACCGGCAGGGCCGCCGCCGAGGACGGCGATCTTCTTTTTCTGCGCTGCGGGCTGGATGCTGCGGGTGTTCTCGTAGCCGTTCTCCGCGTTCAGCACGCAGGAGAGGAACTGACGGTTCTGGATGGCATCGGTGCAGCCCTTGTTGCAGCTGATGCAGCGGCGGATATCGCAGGCCTTCCCGGCAGCGATCTTGGTGCCCCAGTCGGGGTCTGCCAGCAGCGGGCGACCCATGGCAACCATGTCGGCCATGCCGCTCTCGATGACACGCGCAGCCATTTCGGCATCCACGATACGACCCACGGCGCTGACCGGCACATGGACGGCCTTTTTGATGTCCCCGGCGATTTTGACGAAGAAGCCGTAGGGCTGTACGCCCATGGGAGGAATGGTGTCGGCCATGTTGCCGGTGTGGTTGGCCTGCGCAACGTGGAGCATATCCACGCCGTCCTCTACCAGCCACTGGGCAAACTGCACGGCGTCGGCTTCGTCAATGCCGCCCTTGCCGCGCTGCGGGGTGACGATGGACAGCTTGTAGTCGATGACCATATCCGGCACAGCCTTGCGGATGGCGCGGGTCAGCATGCGGGCAAAGCGGACGCGGTTCTCCAGACTGCCGCCGAACTTATCGGTGCGGTGGTTCATGCGGGTGGAGCACAGGCAGCCGTTCAGGCGGTCGCCGTGGATCTGGATGACGTCCACACCGGCCTTCTGTGCACGCACTGCGCAGGCACACATCTTATCGATGATGGCCATCAGCATCTCCTCGCTGACCTCATCGGTGAAGAACATCATGTCGTGATGCAGGCGCTGACGCATCTCATCAAACTTTTTCTGCATAAACAGACTGTTGATGGCGTCCACATCGTACTCCGGGTGGAAGAGCTGGACGCCCAGCTTGGTGCCGTAGGCGTGTACGCTGTCGGCCAGTGCCTTGAAGGCAGGGATCTGGCTGTCGTCAAACAGCTTGGGGGTGGGAGAAAAGCTGTTGATGGGTGCCACATCGCCCATAACGATGTAGCCCACGCCGCCCTTTGCCAGACGGGTGTAGAAGCCCATGTCCTGCTCGCTGATCATGCCGTTTTTCTCGTAGCCGGTGGTCAGCGGGGGGAACATGATGCGGTTCTTAAAGGTCTGTCCGCCCACCTCGATGGGCTGCAGAATCACGTTTTGCATACGAAAACCTCCTTGCAGATACGCTTTGCTTTACAGATTTGCTTTGATGAATGCTGCGGTCTTTTCCTCCACGGCGGCACGGGCTGCCAGCGTGGCAAAGTTGTGGCCGCCGCCTGCAATGGTGTCCACATCGGGTGCGGTGTACACCTGTGCGTAACGGTTGCAGGTGCCCTCGTCCACCAGACGGTCATCGTCGGCGCGCAGCAGCAGCACCGGGCCGTTGTAGCCCTTGGCCTCGGTAAAGGGGTCGGGGTGCTTTGCCATCTCGTAGTTAAAGGCCATCTTGTAGCACAGACCCTCCATGTCGGCGTAGTCCTTGCCGGTCTGCATAATGCCGTCGGCGCGCTGGGCGCAGCCGAACCACATCCCGGCGCCCGGGCACAGCAAAATCAGGCCGTGGGGCTGGATGACCGGTGCGCAGGAGGCGGCAATGTAGCCGCCCATGCTCTGGCCGGAGAGGAACAGCTTTTCGCTGTCCACATAGGGCTGTTCAGCGGCCCATGCAAAGATATCCTGTGCATCGGTGTGCAAGCCGTCAAAGCTCATATCCTCGAACTCGCCGTCGCTCTCGCCGTTGCCGTAGAAATCGAACCGGGCGCTGCCGATGCCCTGCGCTGCCAGAGCGCGGGACAGATGGGTGTACATGGACTTGTAGCCGCTGCAGCTGCCGGCAAAGCCGTGCAGATGCACCACAAAGGGTACCTTGCCCTCGGTGTCGGGCAGGGTCACGATGCCGCGCAGGGTGTGGCCATTGCGGTTTTTAAACTGAACCTGTAAGATCTTCATGGTTTACTTGCTCTCCTTTGCGGCGCGGCGAGCCTTCAGCTCGGTCAGCATCTCAACAGTCTTCTGCTTGGTCAGGGGGTAGACGAAGAACAGGATGGCAACTGCAATGCCGTAGCCCAGGAAGTAGACGCCGGTGTAGCTCTTCCAGATGGCGTTCACAACGCCTGCGGTCTGCACAGCGCCTGCGGTAACGTTGTAGCCGATGGCACCCAGCACAAAGCTGGACAGGCTGCCGGAAATGGCGCTTGCAAGCTTGCGGAAGAAGGAGTAGGTGGAGTAAACGATGCCCTCGTTGCGCTCGCCGGTCTGCAGCTCGTGGTAGTCGATGGCGTCGTTGACCATAGCCCAGATCAGCACCTGCATGCCGGAAGCGCCCAGATAGCAGATACCGTTGATGACGATGAAGGCCACAGGGTTGTGGACGGGGAAGAAGAACAGGATGCCGAACACGATGGCGGCAAAGCCAGCGCCCATGCAGCACCACTCCTTCTTGCCGAACTTGTTGGCCAGAGGCTGGGTGATGGCAAAGGACAGCACAGCGTACAGCACGCTCAGCATACCGGAGACAGCCTGAATTTTAACGTTGCCGAAGAAGTCCTTATACAGGTAGGTGTTCAGACCGTTGACCACGGAAGCACCGATCATGCCGGTCAGGCTGAAGAACATAACGCCCAGCAGAGCCTTATTGTGAGAGATCTCCTTGAGCACATGCAGGTAGTTCAGCTTTTCGCCCTGCGGACGCTCAGGCACTTCCACGCGCTCCTTGCACCATACGCAGGTGATCTGCAGGCACAGCAGACCCAGCATAGCGCAGATGCAGGCCAGCATCAGGAAGCGGCCAGCCACGGGCTGGTTGTCCACATACAGGAACAGGGGGCCGATCATGACCATAACGGTCATGAAGATGGTGCCGCCAAGGCTGCGGTAGCGGGACAGTGCGGTGCGCTGGCTGACATCATCGGTCATCACGCTGGACAGAGTACCGAAGGGCACGTTGACGCAGGTGTACAGCGCCTCGTACAGAACGTAGGTGACGAACATATAGGCCAGACGCAGGCCGTAGTTGATATTGCCTACATTGACAAAGCCAAGGATGCACAGCACTGCCATGGGGAAGGAGAAGGCGCGGATCCACGGGATGAACTTGCCGCCCTTGGTGGCCTTGCGGGAGTCCACGATGGCACCGATGATGGGGTCATTCACGGCGTCCCAGATCTTGGTGATCAGCAGCAGGATACCCACGTGGAAGGGGTTGACCTGCAGGATCAGGGTGTAGAAGATCGACAGATACATGGCGCGGTACTGCTCGGTGAAGCAGCAGCCCAGATCGCCCAGCGTATAGCCGATCTTGTCCTTCATGGAGAAGGGTCGGATGGTCTTTTTCTGGTCCATTGTGTTTTATCCTCCTTAAAAACAGTGAAACCACGAGACATTTCGCACAAGTCTCTTTTCTACGTTTGCATTATACGTTAATTTTTCATCAATACATATCCAAAAAATGATTGAAAACTATCGCATATTGATGTATTATGCAATTATAACAGTTGTACTTTTCTGTTGTGTACAACAATCTGTTACACATGACAGTTTCATGGAGGACTTTTTGGTGAATTATACAGCCAAGCGTTATCTTTTTGAGCAGAGCGCCGTCCGGGAATTTTATTCCGGCGCGTATTATGATTTGTTTCTGGTCATGCGGGGCAGCGGTGTGTTCCGATGCAGCGAGGTGGTGCTGCCCGCACAGCAGCAGAATCTCATCATCTTCAAGCCCGGTCAGGGCGGCAGACTGGAATACGCCGGTGCTTACGGCCCGCTGGAACTTATTCGGGTGCAGCTGTCCCCCCAGACGCTGGCGCAGCTTTCGGACGCAGATACCGACCTTGAAAAAAGCTTCAACGTGGTGCCCTTCCGGCAGGTGGCTGTGCGCCCGGATAGCCAGATCTATATGCTGCTGAAAAACCTTGCCCGGAAGCTGCTGATGCTCCCGCAGGAGCGCACCCAGTTCGGTGCAGCGGTGTTCGAGCACGGTATTTTGCAAATGTTTGTGGTGCTGGCGCTGCGTGCCTGCATCCATGCGGAGTTCCACACCGCATCGGTCAGCCGCCACCACCTGATGCTGGACGAGGTGTTTTTGTTTATTCAGGCGCACCTTACCGAGGAACTGACGCTGGAGCGGCTGGAAAAGGAGTTTTTCGTCTCCCGGGAACATATTGCCAGGGAATTCAAACGCCAGACCGGGCAGACGGTGCACCGCTATATCGTAAAGGCGCGGTTAGACCGCTGCTGCACCCTCATCGAGCAGGGGCTGCCCATCACCGAGGTGTACAAGACCAGCGGCTTTGGCGGTTACAACCACTTTTTCCGCGCCTTTAAAAAGGAGTACGGCATGACCCCCAAGGAGTACTTCCACACCACCCGGCAGGACGCCAGGGGATGAATCCGGCAAAAGCAGCGCCGTCTGCGCCTGTGAAGCAAGCCGTCCGGGAAGATCCGCAGATCCTCCCGGACGGCTTGCTTATCCTATTTTTTCTTTTACTTGCGGTGGGTGAGGCAGTTCAGCGCCATCACAACCAGCACGAGAAAGCCGATGAGCATCATGGGCAGGGTGGTCATCCAGGAAGAAAGATGAAGTATAGAGGGATTCGAACCCTTGACCTCTCGGATGCGAACCGAACGCTCTCCCATGCGGACCTTAAAGAAGCCCCCAAAGGACAAAACATTTCTTTGAGAAAACGGCAAAAAATATAGGCGTAATGCGGGTTTTTGGACGAGCATTGCTTTCGAGAAAAAATTGCCATTTTTGCTTCAATGCAAAAAAGTTACACTTCAGGAGAAATGCGCTTCAGATGCGATTTGAACGGGCGACCATCTGAATACTTCTTGCGGATCATGCACCGTATGGGGATGATTCGGATTATATCCCCTGTGAAATAAAATCAACGAGAAACAGTTAGATTTTTTCTGGCTGTTTCTTTTTTTATGCGTAAATCGGCGAAAACAGTGCCGATCACTACGCACCCAACAAAGATGAAAATGCCCAAAAAGGCTATCAAATATCGTCTTGCTCTGTACAAAATATAGTAATCGGTATACGCACCACGAAACATATACGGTATAACGTCGATTTTTGTACATATCCCCGACTGAATGACTGAAGGTGAGCTTTCAGGATGTCTGTTATTTATGTTGCAAAAAATCCGCCCATGCACTAAGATTCACATTTTTTTCAGATAATGGAAGCACTTCTTTTTACGTTTGACAACGGTTATAGATTGACATGAGCGCACCTGCAAGATAAACTTGATGTAGTATTATGTGAATCAGAGGGAGGCAAATCATGAGCGTCAAGACCACACCTGCCCAGCACCAGAGCAACCTCCGCAATGTGTACGGCACCTTCGCTATCGAAGGCATGACCATCAGCAAAGATACACGTAGAAATCTTGACCGTATTGGCAGCGGTCAGTCCAGCTATCAACAGGTCGTGAATGAACTACGCGTAAAGTACGCAAAGAAGGGCTGATTATATTCTCAAAGTATGGTGTCTACACCACGGTGCAACCCATGTGCTGCTAGACAGCGTATCAAAACGAAAAATTAAATAGTGCTGGTCTGACACGCAAGCTGACCGCAAAGCGCAACTTCTACTCTGAATGAATAGAAGCTGCGCTTTTATTTTTACCCACAACACATTTCAAAAGGAGAATGCCTATGGATAAAGACTTTATGCTGCACTACTTTAACAAAGCAGTACAGCCTGAATGGGAGGAACTGCTGAAAACACCGCGCTATCAACCTGCAGCAAGTAAGCGTGACGCGATCGCACGAGAGTTCTTTCGGATGCTGAACGATGAGCAGAAACGCAAGTACCTTGATTTGGAATCCGCAGCCATATTGGCAGAATGTGACATCGCAGAAGCCCTGTATATGAAAGGTGCCGCAGACCGTGAGATGATGATCCGTTAATACCATGAGTTATGACTACTTCTATGGTCAGTCAGGTGAACTGTTTTCTTATTATCGCATCCCGAAAGCACTCTTTCAGGACAGCCGTTTCCGGCAGCTCTCCACCGATGCCAAAACACTGTACGGTATCTTGCTTGACCGCATGAGCCTGTCCGTGAAAAACGGCTGGCTGGACGAACAGAACCGGGTGTTCATCATCTTCACGATAGAGGATGTCAAGAGGGCATTGTGTTGCGCAGACAACAAAGCGACAAAGCTGCTCCGGGAACTTGAAAAGTTTGGTTTGATTGAACGAAAACGCAGAGGTCTGGGAAAGCCAAGTTTGGTGTATGTGAAGAACTTTTCAGCAGAATCGTCAAAATCAATATTCCAGAATCGTGATTTTCACGATTCTGGAGGCTTCAAAAACGCAAGTCAAGACCCTTCAAAATCACGATGTAATAAGACTAAAGAGAATGATACTGAAATGAGTGAGACTGATCCTTTCTATTCTGAAGAAGCGGAAGGGATGAGCAAACGCACCCAATTGGAAGAATTTTTTTGCAGTCTTTGGAGGTAGACCTTCTGCTCCGGCTCTGCCCGGACGATGAGGACACCATATACCAAATCGTAGATTTGTTGGTGGATACCTGTGCCACTAACCGCAAGCTGCTGCGCATTGCCGGGGACGATAAGCCCGCCGAGGTGGTACGCAGCCGCTTTATGAAGCTGAACGCCGACCATATCCGTTTTGTGCTCAAGTGCCTTGCAGAGAACAGCAGCCCAATCCGTAATATGAAACAATATCTGCTCGCTTCTCTGTACAACGCACCCACCACGATGCAGCTTTCCTACCAGAACCAAACCAACCACGACTTAGCGATGCGGAGGTGATGAATATTTCAAAGAAAGCAACCACGATTGCCATCGTCAACCAGAAAGGCGGCACCGGCAAGACCACCACCTGTGAAAATCTGGGCATCGGGCTGGCGATGGAGGGCAAGAAAGTCCTGCTGGTGGACGCTGACCCGCAGGGCAGCCTGACCATTAGCATGGGCTGGCAGCAGCCCGATGAACTGCCCACGACCCTTTCCACCTTGATGGTAAAAGCCATGAACGACCAGCCCATCCAGCCCGGTGAGGGCGTTTTGCACCATGCAGAGGGCGTTGGCCTGATTCCGGCAAACATTGAACTGGCAGGGCTGGAAGTGTCTCTTGTCAACTGCATGAATCGGGAAAAGATGCTCAAACAAGTGCTGGAAGGTGCGAAGCACGAATATGATTTCATTCTGCTGGACTGCACCCCTTCCCTTGGGATGCTGACCGTCAATGCCTTGGCAGCGGCAGACACCACCCTGATTCCGGTGCAAGCGCAGTACCTTTCCGCAAAGGGTCTGGAACAGCTTTTGCAGACTGTGCAGAAGGTCCGACGGCAGATTAACCCGAAACTAAAAATTGAGGGAATCCTGCTGACTATGACAGACAGCCGCACCAACTATGGGCAGCAGATCGACAACCTGATTCGGGGTGCCTATGGCAGCAAGATCAAGGTGTTCGACCAGACCATTCCCCGGTCTGTCCGCGCTGCGGAGATCAGTGCCGTGGGTAAGAGCATTTTCCAGCACGACCCCAAAGGCAAGGTGGCAGAAGCCTATAAATCTCTGACCGAGGAGGTGATGGCGAATGCCGAAAGGCAGCTTAAACGTGTCGCTGAAAGGGGCAGATGACATTTTCTCCACGGAAGAATCCCGGCAGGAGCAACAACGGGAACAGGTTCAGCAGATTCCCATTGGAGAGCTGTTTCCTTTCAAAAACCACCCCTTTAAGGTCTTGGACGATGAGTCCATGCAGCGCACGGTGGAAAGCGTAGAACAGTACGGCGTGCTTTCTCCGCTGATTGCACGTCCACGCCCGGAAGGTGGCTACGAGATCATCTCCGGGCACCGCCGTCAGCACGCTGCACAGCTTGCTGGGCTGGATGCCCTGCCTGTTATCGTCCGTCAGATGGATGATGATGCCGCTGTTTTGCTCATGGTGGATTCAAACCTCCAAAGAGAGAACATCCTGCCCAGTGAAAGGGCTTTCGCCTACAAAATGAAGCTGGAGGCTCTAAAAAATCAAGGTGCTAGGTCAGATTTAACTTGTGGCCAATTTGGCCACAAGTTAATTGGTGCAAAAGCGCGAGATATTGTCGCTGATGAATCAGGTGACAACGCTCGAAATGTCCAAAGGTTTATCCGTCTGACCAGCCTCATCCCTGAACTGCTGGACATGGTAGACGAAAAGAAAATTGCCTTCAATCCCGCTGTGGAATTGTCCTATCTGGACGAAAGCCAACAGCGGGATTTTTTAGAAGCGATGAACGACACCCAGAATGCACCGTCCCTTTCCCAAGCGCAGCGGCTTAAAAAGTTGGTGCAGGAAGGGCACTTCTCGTATGACGTTGCCTTTGCCGTCATGGGAGAAGAGAAAAAGGACGAGCTGGACAAGGTGGTCATCAAAAACGACACCCTGCGGAAATACTTTCCCCGCAGCTACACCCCGAAACAGATGGAGGACACCATCATCAAGCTGCTGGATCAGTGGCAGCGTAAACAGCAGCGGCAGAATGAACGCTGACTCATACCGTAACGAAAGACCCGATGGGATCTTTTTCTTTTGCAATCAAAAGGAGAAAAGCCTATGAAAAACAACGCTACCCGTACCATCCGCTCCGAAGAGATCACCATTGATGTGTGTATCTGCGCTGCACTGGCGGCAAACCGGGGTGATGAGGTCTACCTTGCAGCCATTGCCCCGGATATGGAGCTGACCGTCATCACGCTGGACGAGGCTCCCGACATCCTGCCCTGCTTTGAGGAGGACGATGCCTGCCTGAGCCTCCCCAACACCTCGCTGCTGCTCTGCTACAATCCGGCGCAGGTGCTGAAGATGGGCGGAAAGCACTACCTGACCGGCCCGGTGATTCTGGCTCGCACCAACATGGACGGCGAGGTCATCTCGCTGACCATTGATGAGGTCTACCTGTTCCAGAAGTATCTGG
>ERZ791773.241-NODE-241-length-28557-cov-6.190513_pt1 | contig 28557 bp, 48 predicted proteins | sample MGYA00509948_ERZ791773 | MGnify/ENA primary metagenome ERZ791773 (study PRJEB30046, sample SAMN00791987) | human gut metagenome | study: EMG produced TPA metagenomics assembly of the A metagenome-wide association study of gut microbiota in type 2... | reverse complement strand
TATTATATATAATATAATTAATATATTTATATATTTTATATAGCTTTATTTGTTTTAAAATATTTTATAAAAAAGTATTGACTTTTGTTTTAAATATGTTATAATGTAATCAAGTTAAAGGTAAACAAACAAAACAAACTAGGAGGACAAAACAAATGAAAACAATAACAGTAGATGGAAGAACATATGAAGTTGTTAAGAAAATGCCAAAAGGATTTGTAGTTTGGAACATTGGAGTTATGAAAGGGTATGAAGAATATTTACCATTATGCGAAACGATTGGAAAGAGCTTTGATGTAAATATTAAAACATTGAAAGTAATTAAACTAGATACAGAGGGTGTAAAGATTTTAAATAGAGCTTCTGGTTATGGTGTTGATTGTTTAAGAAAAGCAAAAACAACATTGAATAGAGTTGCAAAAAGTAACATGATGAAAAGAAAACAAGAACTTGCTGAAATGGCATTACCAATATTTGAAAAGATTTCATAATTTAATAAAAAGTTTTAATTATACTATTGACAAAATAAAATGTTAGTAGTATAATTAAACAAGTTAAGAGAGAACAAACAAAATAGAAAAGGAGAATAAAACAATGAAGAAGTTTACAGGATATGCAAAGGTAGCAGTAATTGATAGAGATGGAAATACAAATCCATGGTGCGGAACAAACAAGGATGATGAAAGTAACTACTATGTTTTCAAGTATTGGAGCAAAGGAACATATGAAAGAATATATGTAAACGATTATAAACGTAGAACACTCGGGTACATTGATTTGAAAACAGAAGCAGTTGAAACAGATTATTCAAAGAATAGTGATGTAATGAGAACAATTAATTTCTTTTTAGAAAATTATGAAATTGATGTTGACAACAAATAAAGCATATGTTAATATAGTTTTAGAAACAAGAAAGAAAACAAATTAGGAGGAAACAAAGATGGTAAAATATTTAGAGTTTGAACAAAGCGTAATAGCAACATATAGGAGAGGTTTAGTAAGTTTTGACGAAGCTGAAAATAAATTATATGGGTATTTGAAATGTATGACAGACATAGGAGTGTTAGAAGTGCATAGAGCAAGTGAGGAATTTCAGATTTCAGTAAAGAAACTGTTGGACATTTCAGAAAGGAGATAAAACAAAATGACACCATACAACTACAGAAAGCTACAGAGAAAAGTAAAAAGAAAGGCGAGGACGTTTAAAAGAGCGTTCCGAACCTTTTGGAAAGAATGGGGTATAACAAAACAGGATTTTAATGACATTATGGTTTGTTTATCATTGTTTGGAATGATTTATATGTTATCAGTAATTTGCATAATCGTTTTAAAATAAATATTGACAAAGAAAAAGTAAAGTGATATAATTAAGACATAAAAAGAAAAGGAGAACAAAACAAATGAGATTTGAAGAAATGAAAGTTGCAGATTTAAAACAGGAGTCAAGAAACAGAGGACTCACATTGGAAAGTAAAGGACATAAGTTTACAAAACAGGAGTTGATTGACAGACTTAATGCTTATGAGAATGAAGTTGTTGAAAAGCAGCCAGAATCAAACAATGAGGATAATGAAGCATGGGGTGAAGTAAAAAGCGAAACAAAGGTAGAAAAACCAGTTGAAACAAAAGAGGTTAAAACAAGTACAGATGGAACAGAAGAAAGAAAATTCGCAACACTTGAAGAAATCGAAATGAAATATGGTTCAAGAAAAGAACAGAGAATTTATGACAATGTTTTACAGGTTGGGTGTATGATTTGTTATGTTAGATTTATTGAAACAAAACATGGAAAACTTTTAAAGAAGTTGGGAACAGCAAAAGTTGTCGGAGTAAATAGAAGAAAGGAGCTTGTAAGAGTACAGACACCAGTAGGAGAAGAGAAAGAATTGTCGTTTGATGAACTTATTTTCATTCGTGATGTAAATGTCAGAACATATCCAAAGGATATCAATTCAGTATTATATGCACAGAGACAGGCAGTAAAAGAATACAAGGAAAGGACAGGACAGAAGAATGAATACAGCACAGATAGAACAGAGTGTTAGAAGATTGTATGAAGCACAGCAAGAGAAAAAGAAGTTTGACCAATATTATGATGAAGTAAGAAAAAAAGAACAGCTTGCAGTTACAAACTTTATGTTTACAAATCTTCCAAAAGGAGAAGAAACTTTTGATATTGAGTTAAAAGATGGGATGAACTATTACACAAACCATGTGAAACTTAAAGTAACAAAAGTTAGAAGAAAGAAGCTAACATGGAAGTTTGAAAAGTTAAAACAAAACATTTCAAAACAGCTATATAAGGAAGTCATAAACAAAACATACAAAGTAAATGATATGGATGGACTTATTAAGTATTTGAAACAGTGTGGAGTAGATGCGAAGAAGTTCAAAAAGTTTATTGATGTTGAAGAAAGTATGGACGAAGCAAAGTTAGATAGAATGTATGAAACAGGAAAAATAAGTAAAGAGGAAAAAGCACAGTTAGGAAAATGCTGTGATGTTGAAATATCAGAGCCATACATTAAGATAACAGAACAGAAAGGTTAGAACAAGATGCATGGTAAGAACATATGGAGGAAAGGAATTTGCGAAAGTATTAATCTATTATGGAATTGTTGAAGAGATAACAACAACAGAGTTTAATATTATATGTCCTTTCCATGATGATATAAACCCATCAATGCGAATTTGTTTAGATGATGGAACATTTTTTTGTTTTGGATGTGAAGCGAAAGGCAATGCATTAGATTTTGTTATGAAAGCGCACCCGGAACTAAATGATTTACAAGCATGCTGTTTGTTAGAACAAATATTGCATAGTGATAAAATAGAAAAGCTACAGATAAAGGTCAAAAGAAAGCGTAAGAAACAAAGTAAGCAAGCGTTGATTGAAGCAAAGGATTATTACTATGGATTAAAAACAACAGATTGGAATGAAGCAAACAGTAAGGATGAAAAACAAATAATTGAATATATGAAGAAACGCGGATTCAACAAACGTGCATTGAATGTTTCAAAGTGTAAATACAATTATAATGTTGCATATCCATTTATATTTCCAATATTGGACAATGGAAAGTTTATGGGATGGGTGGGGAGAACAATGAACCTGCATGTTGAAAAGAAAAGAAAGTATTTATACAATGAGGGATTCAGAAAGCGTGACACACTATGTGGAACATATGAAGAGAACTGCATTCCGTATATATGTGAGGGATATATGGATTATTTAAGTCTTAAAACAAGAGGGCATATAAAAAATGTTGTTGCAATATTAGGATGGCATATATCAGATGAACAAGTGAACAAATTAAAACAAAAAGGAATTACAACAGTAATATCTGCATTAGATAATGATGAATGCGGAATAAAAGGAACAGAATATTTAAAGCGGTTTTTTAATGTTATACGCTTTGATTACCCAGCTGATAAAAAGGATGTGGGGGAAATGTCAGAGGAAGAAATAAAAGCCGCTAAACAGCGTTCTAGGAGGGTTAGAAAGCATGGTGCTGAAATATAAAGTAACTTGTAAAATGAATTTGTATCACAAAGATACATTGGAAAAATTAACGATTGACAGAACGGTACATGGAGAGTATAATGAAGAAAGTGAAGAATACAAACTGATTTGTAGCAAATATGAAACAAAATTCGGATTTATGCGTGACGAAGATAAAACAAGTTTTGATGAAATGCTTTTAACAGAGTTAGTAAAACAGGCAAAACAAACAATGAAAGATTCTGTTAATGAAATTGTACAAGTCATAAAACGGTGTTATTTAGAAGATGAAAAAGTAACCGCAGTTATAGAGTTCGGTGGTTATATCATAAATCCAAAACAGTTTTGTGCGGTAGAAATCGGTGAGTATAAAACAAACATATCAAAAGAATAAAAGGAGAAACAACATGGGAAAAATTAAGTTATCAGACATTAAAAGTGAAATCAGCAAGAGTGGAACAAGCAAGGGAAAGTTTATGTTTTTCAAAGAGGACTCAAAAGCAAGAGTTCATTTCTTAACAGATATGGAAGATGGTTTAGAAATCAAGTTCCATGATAGTTTTGCTTTAGGTGTAAATGTTCCATGCCAAGAAGAGTTTGGCAGAACTTGTGAGTATTGCGAAGATGAAAACTTAAGAACAAGAAAGATGTATGTGTGGAGTGTATACGATTACGAAAGTAAAGAAGTAAAACTGTTAATGGCGGCAGTTAATAACTGTTCACCAGTTCCAGCACTTGCTTCATTGTATGAAAATTATGGAACACTTCTCGATAGAGACTATGAGATTAAAAGAATTGGAAAAGGTCAGAACACAACATATTCTGTTATTCCATTAGATAAAGCAAAATTTAGAAATAACAAAGTAAAGCCATTGTCTGATTCAGCAATCTTAAAATACATTGATAAGGCATATCCATCTGATAATAATGAAGATTTTGACGAAGAGGATGAGCCTAAGAAGAAATCAAACAAAACAAAAACAAAAGCTAAAACAAAAGTCGAAGAAACAGATGATTGGGATGAAGAAGAGGACGAAACGAATGACTATGAAAGCATGAAGCCACAGGAGCTTTACAAGCTGTGTAAAGAGCGTGATATTGATTGTAAACCGAAGAAGTCAAAAGAATATTATATTGATCTTTTGGAAGAAGCAGACGAAGAAAACGATTCTGACGATTGGGACGAAGAAGAGGACGATTGGGAAGAGTAAAACAAAATAAGTTATATGATAGGGGTTGACAAAATCAACCCTTTTGTTATAATTAAATAGAACACAGAGAACAGAAAGGAAGAAAGAAGAATGGGAAATTTTTTCGATTTACATAGACATGATGAATATTCATTGTTTGATGGATTCGGTAAGCCAGAACAGTTAGCAAAACATGCAAAAGAATTAGGATATAGAGCATTAGGGATAAGCAACCATGGTTCTATCAGTGGACTTATAAAACATTATCAAGCATGTAATGAAGTTGGAATAAAACCAGTTATGGGATGTGAGATATATTTTCAACCTAAGTTTAAAAACGAGCGTAAAAGTTACCATTTAAACTTGTTCGTAAAGAATTTGCAAGGATACAAAAATTTATGTCATATTATGACAGAAGCAAACACAAAACAATTTTATTATAAACCAATAGTTGATTTTAAGTTACTTGAAAAATATTCAGATGGACTTATATGTACAACAGCTTGTATAGCAAGCGCAACATCACAAGCTATTTTAAACGGTCATAGAAGCACAGCAGAGCGTTTATTAGATAAGTTTAAGGAAATATTTAAAGATGATTTATATGTTGAAATACAGCCTTATAAGATAGATGCACAGGGTACACAGCAAAGAACAGATTATGAATTAATGGGAATGGCTAGAAGAAAGAAAATAAAATGTATTCTAACAAGTGATTCACATTTTGGAAGTAAAGAAGATTTTGATACATACTGTAAAATGCACGAAATCGGAAAAACAACATTGGATGTAAAAAGAACGTACAGTGAAAGGTACATGCCTACAGAAGATGAGATAACAGAACGATTTGCAAACATCTATAAAAAGAAGTTTAAAAGGTCAATGGAACTTGCAGAACGATTTGCAGATAATATGAAAGAAATATATAACAAAGTAGAAGATAACATACTGGATGGGTTAGGGTTGGAACTTCCTAAAATATCAGATGATGGAGCAAAACAACTTGAAACATTAACAAAACAGGGATTGAAAAACAGAAATAAATGGAATAAGAAATATTGGAAAAGATGTAAAGAAGAATTGGAAGTAATTAATTACCATGGGTTTGCAGATTATTTTCTTATTGTTATAGATTACATAACATGGGCGAAAGAAAATGGAATTGAAACAGGAAAAGGAAGAGGTTCTGTATGTAATTGTGAGGTAGCTTATGCAGTAGGAATAACAGAAGTGGACAGTATAAAATATAACCTAGATTTTAGTAGATTTATGAGAAAGGAAAAGAAGTCATTGCCTAAACTTAATTGGGCATCATTCGTGAACATTGCTTAATGGTGTGTATTATTATAATATGCTAACGGTATCAGAAAAATAAGACTCCTTATTGAAATGTTACAACAAGATAATAGGGCATAGACCATAGACGAATAATCTGACTAAGAAACCCTAAACCAGCGACGGTGAGATAGAGGGAATACCGTGCCAAGCATATACAGTAGTATATGAAGGTGTAACGACTAGTTTGTGAAGAGAGTAACAAGTGTAGGAATGGAGATAAGCACCATTCCGAAGTGCGAATGCCACGAGAGTGGAAGATATAGTCTAGCCTTGATAGTTTGGAAACGAACGACTAAGGTAGGATATTGACTTAGATTTCGAACGAGATAGGAGACAGGAAGTAATTGATTATGTTATAAACAAATATCCAAATAAAGCAATACAGATTTGTTCTTATGGTATGTATGGAGTTGATAATCTTGTGAATGATTTGGCAAGTGTTTGTAACTTAAAAACAACAAAAGATGTTGATTGGTTTGAAGCAGATGAAAATAAAAAAGTAATTGCTGAAATCAAGTCATATATTAAGGGATTCATAGTAGATGATGAACTGAATATGAGTAACTTATTGAATGGATACAGAACAGAAGAGTTTAATGAGAAATATGACAACATTATAAAACATTTCTCAAAACTTTATGGCAAAATAAAGTACCTTGGAAAACATTCGGCCGGGGTTGCTGTGGTTGGAACAGATATAAGTGATTATACTTGTATTATTATGAGAGATAGAAAGACAGGAGCGTTAAGCAGTTGTTTTGACAAAGATGATTTAGAGCATATTAATTGTGTAAAGTTTGACATGTTAGGACTTAAAACAATGTCAGAAATGCGTGAGCTTAGAGAGAAAACGGGACATACAATAACAGAAGAAGATGAAGAAAGCGAAGAAGTTATAAATGGATTCAGAGAGGGAAAAACAGATGGGATTTTTCAGATGGAAAAGTCAGCACCTAAAAAGATTCTTGATATGATTCAGTGCGATTGTGTTAATGATATCATAGCGGTGAACGCATTAAACAGACCAGCACCATTACAGTTGCACATGCATGAAACATATGCACATAACAAACTTTCTGATAATGTAGATAAGAACACACCATACTATAAATATACTCAAGAAACTTATGGTACAATGTTATACCAAGAACAAACAGTTGAAGTAGCACAGAAAGTTGGACACTTAACACCACAGCAGAGTTTTGATATGTTGAAGATTATGAAGAAAGCAGAGAACTTGACAAAACCGGAATACATTCCTATTATTGAACAAATGAAAAAAGATTTTTTTAGAGGATGCAAACAAGAGGGATTAACAAAAGAGCAAACAAACAATATATGGGCAAGTATGCTAATCTATGGCTTCAACAAGGGTCATCAAACTAAAAGTTTGGGTGCAGTATACATGTAAAGTGTGTGCTGAAAACTTCCGAAATTGCTAGGACTCCCTAAAGCCGAGTGAGCTACAACATATACCGAAAGGTAAAGTGTGAATGCAGAAGAAATTCAGAAAAAATCATTCGGATGCCATAAGCTGAAATAAAAGCGGTTGACTAATCGTGCTAAGTGGTATATAGTATATATAAATCCATATACTATAGAAATGGGTAATCAGCAGTCAAGTTTACGGAGGTGTTATATATGTGTAAAAGAAAACTAACTATAGAGCAAGAAATACAATTAAAAGAGAAATACGAAAGTGGATATCAAGTAAAAGAATTAATGAACATATATGGATTCAAAACAAAGAAAAGTATTTATGATATTGTCACAAGACGTGGTGGAAAAATGCGAACGTTTCAAGAAGCATTGGAAGTAAAGAATCCACATAGAAAAGTAAGTTTTAAAATAATAGATGAACCATTTAAAGCGTATTTTATAGGATTGATGTTGACAGATGGTTGGGTTCATAAGAACCAGATTTGTTTATCAATGACAGATAAAGATGTGATAGAATTCGTATGTAATTATTTTGGAAAAGAGCCGACAATCATAAATAAAAGCGGGAACAGAAAACAGCAATACAGATTCACTATTAATTCAGAAAGAATTGTGAATGAGTTAAAAAGATTTGGAGTAGTTGAAAGAAAGAGTTTGACGCTACAGCCACCAAAATTGAAAAAGTCAGAAGTCCAGTATATAAATTACTTATTAAGAGGAATTATAGATGGTGATGGATGGGTAAGAAATGATGCGGGAGAATTCTTTATCTGTTCAATGTCAAAAGATTTTCTTGAATGGTGCAAGCGTGTTTTTGAAAATCATTATAATTTCGTTCCATTAAATCTGATACAAGGTGAAAATGGCATATGGAATTTAAGAAGTTCGGATGAAAGAAATATGATGTTGCTATATGTTCATGTTTATTATAGTAGTTTTGGAATGCAAAGAAAATATAACAAATTCGTGAAAAGATTCAGAGAACATAATGGAAGAGACTAAGTGTTATAAAACATATGTCTTTGGTATGTTCCAAACCTTAACACGTTGCAAGCGTGGCTTATGAAAGTAAGTGAGGTATTGTCAACAGGCTATGCGTTAATAAGTATTGACCAGATGTTTTACAAAGTACATTACCCAACACAGTTTTGGTATGTTAAAATGAAGTATGCAGATAATGATGCAGATATATTCAAATATTCACAGTTTGCGGTAAAAGATGGTGCTGTGGTTATGTTACCGCATGTAAACTATTCAGCTAAAACTTCATTGCGTAAAATGGATGGAGAGGACGTTATACAGCAAGGGTTGAGTATTATTAAGGGTATTGGAGAAAAAGCCGCAGAAACCATAGAAGAAGAGCGCAGAAAGGGTGTGTTTAAATCATATGATGATTTCTATGATAGATGTAAAGGAAGAAGTGTTACAAAAGGAGTAATTAAAATATTAAAAGAACAGGGCGCACTTGAATTTAATAAAAACAAATATATGAGCAGAGTAGTAAAATATAACAGCACATTAATGGCGAGGTAGAAAAGTGATGAAAGAAATTATTGAAACAATGGAGAATGAAGAACGAAAGAAACGAGATAACATAAACCCAGCGCATTACAAAGATAGAACAAGCATTGAATGTATTGATGCAATGATTATGACGTTTGGAGTAAAAAGAACAGCAGAGTATTGTGTTCAGAATGCATATAAGTATGTTTGGAGGTATAAGTACAAAAACAGATTAGAGGACTTAAAGAAAGCAGAATGGTATATAGACAAATTCGAAGAGTTGTCCACAGTATTAGAACAAGATGATATAATAGGACAAACAGAAATGAGATATAGAGAGATTTCAAGAACATTAAAAAGGCTGATTAAAAAAAAAGGAAGAGAGGGAATCTTAAATGGCAAAGGGAATGAATAAAGATGGAATATTAAAACTTATGTCAGAGATTGACAAAAAGGAAAAAGGAAGTGTTTACAGTTTAGGAAGTAAATCGGATGCACTTAAGATTCCAAGATGGAGTACAGGACTTGTTGACCTTGATAACATTATTGGTGGTGGAGTTCCTAAAGGAAGAGTTATAGAGATATTTGGTGCAGAGAGTGCTGGAAAAACAACATTAGGTTATCAGCTATGCGCCCAGCATGATATGTGTTTGGATATTCCGATTGAGGGAACATTTGATGGAGAGAGAGCAAAGCTATTCGGGAACAGACCAAAACAAATGATTGTATATAGGGCAAGATATGGAGAAAAAGCATTTAACAGAGCAATAAGGTTTGCGGAAGAGGGAATACCGCTTGTTATGATTGACAGTGTACCATCAATGCAACCAAAGGATGATATTGACAAAATCAGAAAAGCGGTAAATACAGACAGTGAACAGGAGATGCGTATCGGTGGAGTTGCAAGACTCATGGATAAGTATTTACCAACACTTGAGGATGTAATAGAACAAACAGGAACAACAGTTATATTTATTAACCAGATTCGTGATAAAATGAATGCGTTACCTTTTGGAGATAATATACAAACTCCGGGCGGTCATAAATTAAAACATAGTGCATCACTCAGAATACAAGTAGCAAGAAAAGGTTATATTGAAATTCCTAACCATAATCCATTCAATACAGAAGCGAAAGAGCGTATAGGAATGATTATGAAAGTCAAAGTAGTAAAAAGCAAAGTTTGTAATCCAATGCAGAGTTGTGAAATCCCATTATTCTACGAACGTGGTTTTGTTGATTTTGCAGACCTCGATTCTGTTAGAAAAGAAATCATGGATGAACACAAGAAAAAATACAAGGAAATGTTAGAGTGATATTTTATTGTATAGTGTTTAAACGAACTTATACAGGAGGTGGAAGTGCAGAACATAAATTCTTTTGCTATGCTGAAACAGAAAAACAAGCAAGAACAAGGTTCTGTACAACCACTGGTTTGAAACAAACAAACATATTATCTATTTCAGAACAGGGAGAAGAAAATGGGAATAATAGACGATATTAAAAAGGATGCAGACAAAACATTTACGAAAGTACAAAGTACACAAGAAAAAGAAATAGAACAAATGTTAAATGGTTTATTTTATTTAGATAAAGACATTCCGAAAGAAATTAAGTTTTTAAAAAGCGTAATGACAAGAGGTGCAGAAACAACAGAAAGAAAAGGATTACATGCAAGTGCAGTAATTGTATCAGATGATAAGTTTTGTATACGACAGCAAGTGTTATCATTATTTTATAAACAGTTACAGGGAGAACAAGTTCCAGTAGGATTAAGGAGAATATTCAGTGAGGGTGATGCAATACATGAGAAGTGGCAAAGGTTATTTATTAGGGGTGGCTTGTGTAAGCCTCTAGATTGCGATTATAGTCGTTTTGCAGAAGAGTTTGACTTATCATATACCCCCGATATAATATGCGAAATACCAGCCGATTACAGGCTTGAAAGCGTATATGATGAAAGTGTTAAAAAGATTCCATATATAGTTGAAATCAAAAGTGTAAATACATTTACCTTTAAGAAACAGAGATATCATGCAAGCGGTAGAAAACAATGTCAGCTTTACATGTATTTAACAGGTATACACCATGGAATAGTTTTGTGTGATGATAAAAACACACAGGAATTTAAAGTATATCATTATGAATATAATCCAAGTGAAATTGCACAATACATTGGAAGATTGGAAAGAATACAGGAAAGTAAAACAAAGCTATTAGAACAAAACAAACTTGTAAAAAGGCACAAGAAATGTACAGGGTATAACTGTAAGATGGCAGAAGAATGCAACATGAAAGATGTGTGTTATGGAAAAGCAAAAGAGAGAATATAATGGACATAATTTTATTAATTGTTTTGTTAATATTTGCAAAATTCATTGTTTCAGTTGGTATTATAGTTTTACATATTGGTGTTTGTATTTTTACTGATACGTTTGTTCATGAATTTGTTTAATTAGTGGTTGACATTGTTCAACCTCTATGTTATTATATAGACATAACAAGATGATATACAGCATAGAGGAGATTAAAACATGAAAACAATATTATACCTAGATGGAAAGAAAGCATATGTGAGAAGAAATGGAATAGCAACAAGAAAAGTAAATAAATCAGAATTTTCTTGTTTGTTAAATGAAACAGACAAAATAATATATGCAGTTGTTTTAAATGAAACAGCTTCAAAATATGAAAAAGAAATGCAGAACATTGGTTATTCTGTGTCAGATAAAAGCCATTATGATATGTTCACTTTCATGTACAAATTTGAAAGGTAGTGGCATTTTATAAATGGCTAAATATTGTAAGGCATATGCACTCCGTGTAACATATTTAGATTGCATGGAGTGTGAAACAAAGGAGTGCAAAGGAATGCAAAATGTACACAAAACATATTTAAGGCTTTTACCGGAGCAAGAATGCTTTCTTGTATTTGTAAGTAAAAGGGAAAAGGCAAAGAAGAATGTTGTTTTAAAATGTATTGTAAAAGAATGTATAGTACGCAAAGAAGAAACACTGTATAATTTAAAACCTATTAAGTGTGTAACAGATAAAAAGGAAAACATAGAAAGCTATAAACAAAACTTTCTATGTATTAACAGTACAATAGATACAGGTATCAGAAAAACACAGCAAGACATTTATCCAGTATTTACAAGTAAGGAGAAGTGCTTAGAATGGCTAAAGGGATAAAAGAAACAGACTGTAAGAAAAGATTTATGAATGGCTTTCAAATCTTATGTAGAAGCAGACATAGTTATACCGTGTGGAGTGATTGTATGGCTTTATTTGCAATATCATTAGCAAATACATGTATTGTACCATTAAAGGATAAAGAACCTTTTAAAAGCGTGTGGAAACAAAGGGAAAAAGAATATTTAAGAATTATTAATAGTTATTCTAAAAAAGAACAAAAACTTTTTCCGCAGATGTTAGCATTGTTAGTTGAGGAATTAGAAAAGAATCCGAATCAAGACCTACTCGGCGAATTGTATATGATATTGCAAATATCAAATAAAAATGCGGGTCAATTCTTTACACCTTATGATGTATGTAAAGTAATGTCAAGTGTTACATTTAATAGAAAAGAATTAGGAAAAACAGTACACAAGGAAGGTTATGCAAGTATATATGACCCAACTTGTGGTGCTGGGGCAACATTAATAAGTGCAAGTGAGCAATGTAAGGAAATGTTTAAAAAATATAATTATCAAAACCATGTGTACTTTGTCGGACAAGATGTAGATATAACTTGCGTATATATGTGTTATATACAGCTTGCATTACATGGACTTGCTGGATATGTGATACATGGTAACACGCTGATGAAACCCGAGCCAAAGTTGCCAAAAGATTTAGAAAATATATATTTTACACCGATATGGTTTTCTGATGTATGGGCAATGCGCAGGTTGTTTCACAATCAAGATATATTAGGGAGAAAATTGAAACATGGTTGTAATAGGAATTGACGAAAGTTATACACGAACAGGAATTACAGTATTAGAAGATAAAAAGCTATTGAAAATGTATAGTATAGATTTTACGAGATGTAAAAATAACTATGATAAGCGTAAAGACCTTAGAAGCGTCCTAGAATCCATTTTAAATGAGCTATTAAGGAAATATAAGCCTATTGAAATAAAATGTATTATAGAGCGAATTAGAACGTTCAGTGGTGGACATATGAGTTCGCAGTATTTAATTACAACAGGTGGTTTAATCGTAACAATATTAGATGTATTTCTAGCACATAATATAAAAGTGTATAGTGTAGATACAAAGGCATGGAAGAATGCAGTTATTGGAACAAGCAAACCAAAAGAAAATAAATATGGAATAAATCCAAACAAGTATCCTACAATCCTTTATTTGAAGCAGAAAGGGCTTTTAAAGTACATAGCCGAGGAATATAAGGGTAGGGGCAAGAAAGGCGTTATAAACGTAAAAATAGGAGTTGAGAAAGTACCTTGTAAAATAAATGATGATTTAGCAGATTCTTACTGTATTGCTATGTATGGATTCATTCCAAAGTCAAAACAAAAACTAAAAGAAGAAACATTTTAGGGAACGTATAAAAGCGTTCCTTTTTTGTTACAAAAAAATGTTTGACAAAACATTAAAATTATAGTATTATATGTACAGAAACGAATAGTAGTCATAAACAAAATAGGAGTGATATGCATGGAATTAAAAACAGAAAAAGAAATAAACAATTATATCGAAGCTTACAAAAAATTAGTTGCTAAAAATAATAACAGACCTTGTATTGAATGGCAATGCGGAGAATCATTAGTCAAAAGGTGTGATAAAGAGCCTTGTAAATGGTGCTGTTATTATAATTGTTCTTGTTGTATTCATAGAAATGAGTGTGTTTCAAAAATGTTAAATAAATCATAAGTAATACAAATATATATTGAATTCAAGGTAGCCTAAAAAGCTACCTTTTATTATACCTTTAGAGCTTGTATTTTAAGTTTCTAGCGTGTTTATATAGTCCAGTAATAAAAGTATAGGCTAAAGGTATAAAGTGTCTTAAATCGTTAAATAGGAGGGTTAGGGAATGGAGATTCACAGGCAAACATATGAAGAGTATAAAGAGTATGCAAAGAAAAGAAGAAGTAAAAGTACTATCTGTAAAAAATATGACATAGCATTCATTGAATATAAACAAAAACATTGCGATATTCCTATGGTGAATGGTGGCATAATGAGTAATGAAGCAAATGATCCATACATGTATTTTTGTACTATTGGTGATGGATTTATGGAAGATAACAAAACATATATGACCTCAAACTATTACACGATTGAATTTTATAGTGGCATTAAGGGATGCACAATATACAAAGCTATGAATGGCAGTATACATTATAAATGTTTTATTTGTGGAGGTAGTGTTGACATATTTGGGAAAAACCATTGGAGTGCCGGATGCAGAGTGTATGAGGATTTGGAAATTGAAGAGATTGTTAAAAAGCTAGTTAATAAAGATTGGAAAACATTTTATAATGTAAAACATAACAAAAACAAACCAAACTATATATTTCTAAAACAAATGAAACAAAGGTTAATAAAAACATTAGTGTATAACAAAATAATATATAAACGTAAAAATGGAACATATGAGGAATACAAGTATCATGGATTGCTAGAATAAATTTTCTTTTTGTATATATATTTATATATATATTTTTCTTTATAAAGCTATACAGCTTATATTTATAAAGTTAAAATAGTTATTGTTTATTTTTAAAATAGTTATTGACATATAATAACAAATGTATTATAGTATTATTTGTAAACAAGATAACAGTGATATAAAACAAATAAGGAGATTAAAAACAGATTAGAAGAAAATATAATAACAAAGGAGGTATAACAAATAAAAAGTATTAATTCAGTATTAAAGCCTTGTCCGTTTTGTGGAGGTAAAGCAGTTTTAATTGTAGAAAATGGTGTACATGTTATGTGTTTATCATGTGGAGTTGGAACTTCAATAAGAACAGATACAGTTTATAAAAAAGGAACATCACAAGAAAGAATAGCTACAAGTTCTATTGATGAATTAATAGAAGTGTGGAACAGGAGGGTGTAGAGCAAATGTATATTTTTCCAGCATATTGGACAGATAAATTAAAAATAGATTTCCTACAAAGAGTTGTTTTAATACATAGCTATTTGTACTATGAAGAGGATAGTCCTAAATGGAGTGATAAAAAGTTTGATGAAATATCAAAACAGCTTGTAGAACTACAAAAAGAATATTCACAGAAAACAATTAGAATAAACACCCAGTATGGATATGTTTTCTATGATTTTGATGGAACAACAGGTTTTGATTTATTTAGTAGGCTGAATGGAATGGACAAACAGTTCATTGGCAAACTAGCAAAACAAATTATAAAAGGTGAATAGGTAAAACAAACATGGGACAAAACATATTAAAAAGGTACAATGAAATACATATAATACTTTGGGAAGAAATAATAAAAGTATTTGCGGCTAGGACAAGAGAAATTAGAGACATTGAATATTATAGAGTAAACCGAGAACAAATAAAAACATTAAGTATTGTAAAATTAAAAACAGCAGCATTATTTAATCTATTTGTTAGTGGAAAGATAACAGAACAGGAGAAGAACAATTTATTAATGAGTAATGATTGTGCCGCTTGCTATATTTCGCATGTAGAACATAAAATACAAGTTGAGTTTGGAATGGCAAGTGCGTTTAAGTGTGTTTGTCTTTGTTGTCCTATAGGAAAATGGAGAAATAGCAGTTCTCAGTGTGGTGATTATTATACCATATCAGATAAAATAGACTATTTAATTAGTCGTATAGCAAAATGTATTGATGGAAAAGAAAAGTTCAGCCTAGAGGCATATACAAGTCTTAGAAAAGATATTATAAAGAAGATGTATATAGTAGCACACTTAGAATGGAGGTATGAATAAAGCAATGTATGAAGAGTGTGATATCTTAGAAGAATGTGTAAATGAATTAAGAAAATACATGGCAGAATGTATTAAAGAACTCAATAAAGTGGCACGTATAAATCTTAGGAATGCTATTCTAAGAAGATTATATTTTTTAGAATGGAGGTATAAAGATTAAATGTTAAATGGAAAAGGAAGTAACTATAGTTATGTAATAGTACAAACAGAAACAAGATTCAAAGACTTGTTTGGGACAGCAGAACTCAATGAAGCAAGAAAGAATTATAGAACAAAAAGCACACATAGGCTAGGCTTAGGTTATATTAAATACCTTGAAGCATTAACAAAACAAAAGTTAAAAGAACAGGATGGAGAAACAAATGAAGATTGAAAAAGAATATGATGTACAGGAACTTGCAAACAAAGTAAAAGAAAAAATTGAAAAGTGTAGAAATTGTGGAACAAAGCACGTTGGTATTGATATCATAACAGCACAAGAGATTGTAGATGTTTTGGAAGTGGTAGCAAGCTGGGAAAACAAAAGAATAGAACCAAAAGATATAAGCAAAAAAATATTGGAACGAGATTATCTTGAAAATCAATCAAGACAGGAGATTTTGTATAATGCAGAAACGTAGTACAAAGTGGTATAGAAAGAATGAAGCAGAAGTAATGCACAGACTAGGTTTAAAGCCTACAAGAAACAGTGGTGCTGGATGGATAGAGAAATGTGATGGAGAGAACGAGAATTTCCTTTGTGAGCTTAAAAGCACAGACCATGAAAGTTTCAGTATTAAACAAAGTGTACTTCATGTATTAGAGCATCATGCTTTAGAAGCGCATAAAATACCTTTATTTGCATTTCAATTCATTAACAGGGATGAAGTATGGGTAGCAATAAAAGAAGAGGATATACAGACATATAGGGAGCTTATAGAGCGTGATGTAATAAATAAGCTTGCAGAAGAGGATGAAGAATTCTTAAAAAAGTATAAAATATGCAAAAAGGGTATTGACAACCAAAATGAAGAAGAGTATTATAAGGGGGAGAAAGAAAGAGGGGGTTCTGAAGCTGTTAGCTTCATGCCCAACACAGATAAGTTAAACAACTTAGATTCTAACTCAACACAAAGAAATAGTAATATAAAACAAAGTATTGATGTTATAGATGTTAATAAAGTAAAACATAACATAAATGCTAGAAATAACTATTTCAAACAAAAAGAACAGGAAAGAAGAAAACAAGAACAGAAGTTTAGAACAGAAAGGAGAAAAACAAAACAGTGGAAAGAAAGTTACAACAAAAAGGGATAGCAACTTTTGAGGGTTTAACTATTGGGAAAAACAAAACAGTACAAGTTAAGTTTAAACTCAGATATGATGAAATCCTAACAAGTGTAGAGTTATTACAGGGGTTAAATAATGATATTACTTTACATGCAAAAGGAGCTACAAGCAGAGCAGTAAACTTGGGTATGTTTACTATTGGAGCAATTAACTTTGACAAAGATGGAAATGCAACAATACCATTTAAGTCACTTGTGGAAAATGTAAACCTTGATAATATTTGTTCATTGGTTTATGAAGAATATATCATGCTTAAGTTTATGGCAGTATTAGAACTTCCAGACAATGGAGAAGAGGGAGGTGGAGAAGAATGGGAAGATTAACATTTAGAGAACTTTCCTCAAGACGTTTTAAGGACAGAAGAAATGTTGTTATTTCAGAAGCATACAACAGTGAAACAAACAAAGTAGGTTATAGTGTTGCAGAACAGCTTGTAACAGAAGAGGATGGAAAAGAAACAAAGGTATTCCTTAAAGGAAGTTTAGGAATCCTTGATGAAGATGGTTTAATTGCTTTAGCAGATTGTGTTCTTGAAGCATGTGAAGCTGTTGGGCTTGTAGAACATGCAGAACCATGTGAATGCTGTGAAGAAGAAAGTAAATAAATTAATGTTTTATTTTATCAAATAACTATTGACAAAAACAAAAACATATGTTAATATTTAAGAGTAAACAAATAAAGCAGATTCAAGAAACAAATTAAGAGAACAAAGTAAAAGAAAAAGGAGAATGAAAAATGGCAAAGAATTGGACAGCCTATGAAGCGGCAAAGGAAATTATTGAGGGAAAGAACAAAGAAAACATCTGTGAGATTGGTTCACGTTATCCAATGCTTACAAGAGAGGTAGCAGTTGCGGGTGATAAGATTCTTGTGATTCTTAAAGCACTTCCAAAGGTAACAGCAAGAGTTCTTGAAACAGGACTTAAAGATGGTGTGGAAGTTGAAACAGAAGCAGAAGAGGAAACAAAAGAAGTTGAAACAGAAGTAGAGGATGATGAACTTGACTACACTGATATGACAAGTGCAAACCTTTACAAGCTGTGTTGTGCGAGAGGAATCTCTTCTAAGTGTAAATCAAGAAAGAAAGATGCGTTGATTGAACTCCTTGAAAAGTTTGACAGAGGCGAGCTTGATGAGGAAGAGCCTAAGAAAGAAGCAAAGAAAGCTTCTAAAGGCAAAGCAAAGAAAGCAGAGCCAGTTGTTGAAGAGGATGAGGATGATTGGGACACAGAGGATGAAGAAGAGAAAGACCCGTATGAGGGTAAAACAGCAATGGAGCTTTTCAAAATGTGTAAAGAGCGTGGTATTAAAACAAAACCAAAACAGAAAGCAGATGCCTATGTAAAACTTCTGAAAGCCGCTGATGCAGAGTCCGAAGCAGAAGAAGCAGAGGACGATGAAGATGATGATTGGGAAATCTAAAACAAATAAATAAAACAAAAGTTGCATAGATGTTGATAAAAGGCAGGAGGTAGGAAGTGTTCTATTTCTTGCCTTTTTTATTAAGAGGAATAAAACAATGAAAACAGAAGAGATTTTAAACTTAGATTGCACAAAACAGGAGAACATAAAAACATTAAACAATTTTCTTTGGAAAGTAAAACCAGTTGCAAAGATGCTTGAAAAACAAAACTATACAAAAACAGAGATTGCACCACTTGAAATATTAGAAAAAGCAATGCAAGGAATTTGTATAAGATATAACTACAGAACACAGAGCTTTATGCCATATTATGAACAGCTTAATGAAACAAGAAAGTTTGTATTCTATTCATGCTGTTGCATAAAGGTAAGAGAAAAGCATGATTGGATTGGAACAGTGTATGGTAAAACATTGTGGGAGTTAGTTGCAAAGATTATTGTGAAATTATATGCAGACATTAAAGCAGATGCAAAGAAAGGAACAAATGAATGAAAGAATTGATATTTTATACAGATGGTGCTTGTAGTGGAAACCCCGGTATAGGTGGATGGAGCTATGTTGAACTTGTAAAATGTGACAGCGGATTCAAAACAAGTGTAACAAAAGGGAACAAACGAAACACAACAAACAATGAAATGGAATTAACAGGGGTATATATGGCATTAGTAAAAGCCTTTAAGAGTAAAGCAAAAAAGGTGACAGTATATTGTGACAGTGCGTATGTTGTGAATGCTATAACAAAAGGGTGGCTTTTAAACTGGTATAAAAACGGATGGAAAACAAAAGAGGATAAACCGGTAAAGAACAAACACATATGGGAAAAGATGTTCAAGTTAGTGTATGAAAAGAAAATGGTGATAAACATGGTACACATAAAAGGACATAATGGAGACCCACTAAATGAGCTTGCAGATAGAAGTGCAGTAGAAGCAAAGCAAGAGTTATCGGAGGATTAAAGCCATGTTAATAGCAGAAAAGATTATAAGTAAACAGTTCAAAGCTAAAACAATGAAACAGGCATACCTTGAATGTTGTAAATGGATATCAACAAACATTGTAGCAAAGAATAATTCAAAAAACATAAGCTACAACATAAAGAAAAATGAAAGTAGTGGAATTGGTTGTGTAGAATTAGAAGTATATGTCATGGCAGATGAAAAAGAAGTGTTTGAGCATAACTGTGAAATATGCAAAGAGTTTGCTGGAGCGTTTTTTAACAAAGAAAATAAATACAGATGTGAAGTGTGTAAAACTCCACCATATAGAAAAAGGCTTGAAACAAAATTAGAAACATTAAAAATGGGATTGAAAGGCAAGGTGCTATGAATAAACTATTTGAAGCAGTAGCAAGCTCATCAAAGGAAACTATTGTACAGGCTCGTAATTGGCTTGTAGGGCATTTTGAAGAACTTGTATGTATTATTTATATATTACTTCCATATGTGCTGATAAAAAGCCATATAGGGGCATTAGAAAGCATTGTAATAACATTGGCTGTAGTATTCATATTAAACTTTATAACAAAAGTAAAGCGGAAGCTAAAGAATGAAACAAAAGAGGGATTCCCAATATCAGAATACAGGTACACAGTAAAAGATACAGATGGAATAGTAAGTATTAGGGAACAGGATACACAGGAAGCAATATTATATTTATGTGATGTAGAGGACTACTTAAGGAGAAAAGGGTTGATATGATGTTACACAGTCCATGTAAGAATTGTGAAGAAAGAATATTACATTGCCATGGAACATGCAGTAAGTATATGGAATACTACAAAGCAAATGAAAAGGCGAAAGCAGAAAGGATAAAAGCCAAGAAAGAAAGAGACTTACTTTTTAGGCAAAACAAACAAAGGAAACACAAATAAAAGCAAAATAAATTAAATTTTACTTGTTTATTTTGTTAAATAATTGTTGACAAATAGATAGTAACATGCTATAATAAAATGGAACTAAGGAAATATTCTAGGATAGGAATGTATAAGTAACAGCCATAAATGTTAGCCAAAATATAAAAGGATAAAAACAGTGGACGTATAAAACAAAACAATAAAAAGCCATGTTTGTACTTATAAAATAATTTCGTTCGTATACATAAACCTCGTACACTTGTATAGTTTTATATGTTTACTGTTTTTATATAAAAAGAAATATTGGTGAGGGAGAAGCAAAACAAAGCGAACTTCCTTGCCTTATTTGATATTATGGAACAAAAAGTAAAAGGAGTGTGAACAGAAACAAATGGCAACAAATAAGAAGTCTCCAAAAGTATTGCGTAATGGAGTAGAAAACTTAATTCCAATGAATGAGAGAACACCGGAAGAAAGAAAAAGGATTGGACAGTTAGGTGTTGAAGCAAGAAAAAAGAAACGTGAAGAAAAAATGGCATTGCAGCAAGCTATGAAAGCATTACTAACAATGGATATACCAACACAAAAACAAAAACAAGTTTTAATGCATATGGGTTTCAAAAGTGGTGAACTAACAAACCAAAACTTATTAATGGTAGCACTATTCAAAAAAGGTTTAACTGGTGATGTGGGAGCAATCAAAGAAATCGTATCAATGATGGATAAGTTAGATATGTTCAAACAAACAGGTAAAGTACAGAATGAAGTAACAATCAACCTAATAACACAGGGTGATGTATATGAACCAAACAAACAGGATGATGAAGAAATATGGGATGCAGAAAATGGAACAGATTGGCTTGAAGAAGAAAGTGAAGATGAAGAATGGGGAAATGATGTGTATGGTGGTAAATAAGCCTATATAAGCGTTTTAAACCACATACCCTATAAAGTATAGGCGCATATAAATAAAATGGCTAGAAAAGGAAGATAGGAGGTTTAGAATGGGTATTGTTAATAAAACATATTTAAAAGCAAAAGAAGAATTAGAAGAACTAGAAAAATTAAATATGCAAATGGATGAAGAAAAACAAAGCAAGTATTTAGTAGTATATACAAAGCTAGATGATTTCGGTAAGGAAACAGAACAAACAAATAAAACACTATGCTATGCAGAAAACATACATGAAGCAAAACATAAAAGTGTAATGTTACTATCATTAAAAAATTGTAAGGTTAAAAGCGTAAAATACATGGGTAAGCTATTATATTAAACAGAACACCATGTGCATAATAAAAAGCTATATAGTAAAACATAGAACAAACACAAAACAGAACAAAGGCAAGCAGAACAAAGAAGTATAGAACATATATATAATAAAACATAAGAAAGGATAGAAGAACATGGAAGAACTAAACATTGTTTATAAACCAATAAAAGAACTAAAACCATATAAGAAGAATGCAAAGAAACATAGTAAAGAACAAGTAGAACAAATAGCAAACAGTATTAAAGAGTTTGGTTTTACACAGCCAGTAATAATAGATAAACATAACAGCGTAGTAGCTGGACATGGTAGAATATTAGGAGCAAAGAAAGCAGGACTAAAACAAGTACCTACAGTTTGTTTGGAAGATTTAACAGAAGAACAAATAAAAGCATACAGGCTAGTAGATAACAAGCTAAATGAAAGTGAATGGGATGATGTTTTATTAGCACAGGAACTTGAAGAACTTGACAAAGAACAAATGAAACTATTTGGTTTTGATTTTGGTGAGTATGTAGAAGAGGAAGAAAAAAAGTATACAATGAAAACGAATATTCCGCAGTATGAAATAAAAGGAGAAACACCAAGTATATCAGAACTAGTTGACACTGGTAAAGTAAAAGAACTGCTACATAAAATAAAGCAAAGTAATGTTTCGGAAGAGGAAAAGAAGTTTTTAAGATATGGTGCTTATAGACATCTATGTTTTAATTACTCCAAGATTGCTGAATATTACGCGAATGCAGATAAGGAAATGCAAGAGCTTATGGAAGATAGCGCACTTGTTATTATTGATTTTGAAGACGCTATTGCAAAAGGATATGTAGAAATGAGCGAGCAAGTGGCGTTGTTAAGAGGTGATAATGATGAAGCATAAAAGTTTTGTTGTTTTTATCTTGACACATGGTAGGGCGAGCAACGTTAAAACATTAAAGACATTGAAAAAAGCTGGATATACTGGAAAGGTTGTCCTTGTTATAGATGATGAAGATGAGATGGAAGAAGATTATAAAAGGATTTATGGTAGAAACAATGTTTATGTTTTTAATAAAGCAGAAGCAATGAAACAATGTGATACGATTGACAATTTTGAAAAACATAATATTGTTTTGTATGCACGTAATAAGTGCTGGGATATCGCTAAAGAATTAGGTTATGATTATTTTTTAGTGCTGGATGATGATTATACACAGTTAGCATTTAAAGTTGTTTCAGAGGATAAGTTCAAGAATGTTAAGGTTGAGAACGCAGATGCATTATTTGACATAATGGTTGATTATATGGATGTAACAGGCGCATACACGGTTGCTTTTGCTCAAGGTGGTGATTTTATTGGTGGCAAGGATAATAAGCGGTATTACGAGAAAATATTGCGTAAGGCAATGAATAGTTTCTTTTGTAAAACGAATAAACCGTTTAAGTTTTTAGGAACGATAAACGAAGATACGAATGCGTATTGTCTGTATGGAACACAAGGAAAACTGTTCTTAACCTATACAGATGTTGTTATTGAGCAGATGCAAACACAGAAAAATAAAAAAGGATTAACTGATATATATTTAGATTTGGGGACGTATGTTAAAAGTTTTTATAGTGTTATATGCTGTCCTAGTTGTGTAACTGTAAGCATGATGGGTGGAACAAAGAAAACAATGCGCTTACATCATAATGTTTCATGGAATAATTGTACGCCTAAAATAATATCAGACAAATACAAGAAGATTTAAGCACTCATTTAGGGTGCTTATTTTATTATATAAATATTATATAAAGATATATTGTTTATTTTAAAAAATAACTATTGACTTTTTATTTTATTGTGTTATAATATAATTAAAGTTAAGGAAAACAAAAACAGGGTAAACAAACTAGGAGGAAAACAAAAATGATGAAATTTAAGAAAGACAAAAGAATTGATGGTTTATGGGAAGCAGAAAGAATAGTTGATAAGTTATGGATATCAAGTAATGAATATGTTATTGAAAAAGAACCAGTAACAGGAAAGTATTATTTGTATGTAAATGGACAAAAGTATTCAGAAGCCAAAACATTAAAAACAGTAAAGGAACATGCAAATGAACATTTTAGAAAAAGTTCTAAAAAAATATTTGCATAAAATAAAAGTTAAGGAGTAACTAGTTATGCATTATGATAATGATTGTGAGTCAAAGAAAATAGTAAAATTACAGAATAACAAATTGTTAAGAATAACGCTTTTAAATAAGGTGCTTGGAACGGTTGTAAAGCTTGATGTTAAAAAGTATATGATACCAGTACATGAAGAATATGGAACTTATATTGATTGTTTTTTTACCGGATGGAACAATAAAGAACTATGATTGTGCGTATTGGGTTATAGTGGATGAAAAAATAGTAAATAATTAAAAACATATTGACATAATAAAACATATATGTTAATATATAATCAGGAAGAAACAAAGAACAAACAAGGAGATAAGAGATATGTTAGTAAATGGAGTACAGTATAAAGAGCATCACACAGTATTATGTAGTGGTTATGTATCAGTTAAAAACAATGAAGAACCAAAACCTTATGTCGGCAGATTCGGAAAAGGATATACAGTAAAATCTCATAATTCAGAGTCAACGAGGTTCTGTTTTGTAACATATTATGTTATGTAAAATAAATAGGAGGATATAATGAATATATATGATGGTTGTGAGTCAAATAACGAAATCATTTATGGTTTTATTTCATTTGATTTTTACGATAAATTAGAAAAGCGACAAAATGAAATTTTATCACAAGGAAAGAAAGTTGTATTTGTGGAATCAAATACAAGTATCCATGCAGGTGCAAGAGTTGTTATATATTCTGATAAAATTCCAGAAATAATGCAGAACTATAAACATAGATATGTCAAAATCAATGGAAAGTGGACAAATAACAGTCTTCTTGGATATTGTGATTGTTGCGGGATGTATACAGAACTTATATGCTTAAGTAACAAAGGGAGAACATGTGAAAGTTGTTCAGACTTGGATTTTGTAGATAATATGTAAATAAAGTGGTTTTAAAATATCAAAGGAACTTGCAGAAGAGTTTGAGAACATTTGACAGGTGTTAAAGTCATTAAAACACATGCATGATGCTTTGAGGGCATTTTTCTTAATCTATTGTAGCTCGTAGGCTGTAGAGCACTCCCATCCTTTTACAATCTACACATTGCCTAGTAGCCAAATGGAAAGGCAAAGGACTTTGACTCTTTAATGTGTTGGTTCGAATCCAACCTAGGCAGTTGCACATTATAAAAGGTGTGCAAAACAAATATTTCTTTTCTTGCTAAAGTGTTGTGAGTAGTGTTCAACCGCATGAAAGCAACACATAAGGAGCATTAGTTCAATGGTTAGAGCAACCGCCTCATAAGCAGTAAGTTGTAGGTTCGAATCCTACATGCTCCATTTAGGTGTAAAACCTAAAAGAAAACAAATAAACATCTATTTCAGAAAGGAAGTACAAAACATGTGTGAATATGAAAAGAAAATACCAGTGTATGATATTAAGATAATTGTAGATGATGCGATTCTTGTAGACAGTAAACTCAAGCCATATTATGAAATTATGTATAGGAAAGTTGGAAGGAAGTATCATAACATTGGGTTTGGTTCATACCATTTAGAGAATGTAATTAAATGGAGAAAAGAAGTGTTCGAAGTTGTTGAAAGTAAAAGTGAGCAGCAAAGAGAAGAAATGAAAGAAACAAAAGAAATTAATGAAGAAAGCAAGTTAGATGTATTAAAGAGAAAGATCGACACTCTGCTTGAAAGTCAAGCAACAATTATGAATGCAATCGGTTCAGTGATATGCATGAGCGAAATTAAAGATGAAGATTTGAAAATGAAAAATGCAACACCTGAGAATCTTATTAATCACAGAGATGAATGCATGAAAGAAGTGTATGGAGAATCTTATGAAGAACTGTTTAAAACAATGGATAAAGTAGTTAATAATCTTGGAGATATTTTAGATAAAATATTCAAGTAAAGCATTGACGTATAAAATATAATATGGTATAATTAATTCAAACAGAAAGGCAGATGCACAGTGATGTATCTGTCCTTTTCTGTTATTACAAACAAATTAAAACAAAAGGAGAGAAGAAGCATGGATGTTAATATTGATGTTTCGAAAAGGTTCTCCACTTTTTTAACAGATTGGAATTATGAACAATACCTTTTATTCGGTGGATATGGTAGCGGTAAGAGTTACCATGTAGCACTTAAAATCATATTAAAACTATTAGAAGAAAGAAGAACGTGCCTTGTTGTAAGACAAGTATATGGAACAATAAAAGAATCATGTTTTGCATTATTTAAAGAAATACTAGAAAAGATGAATATGTTAAGTGATGAATCATTACCCAATCAGCACTTGCCTAAGAATGGAAAGGCTGTAGCGGTTATGTCACCAATGGAAGTGAGATTTTCAAATGGTAGTAGAATTATATTTAGAGGAATGGACAATGTTGAGAAAATAAAGTCCATACATGGTGTTTCTATCGTTTGGATGGAAGAGTGCAGTGAAATACGTTATGATGCTTATACAGAGCTTCTAGGACGTATCAGAGAGCCTAAAATGTCACTACACTTTATCATGACAACAAACCCAGTAGGGAAAGAGAACTGGGTATACAATACATTTTTTGTTCATACAGATGATAAAGGAAAAGAACATGTAATACAGGAAGAACAGGAGATATACAAAAGAAGAACACTTGTAAACAAAAAGAATGGAGTATATTATCATCATAGTATTGCAGACGATAACCCTTTCTTGCCAGTGTCATATATAAAGCGTCTTGATGGATTAAAGATAAATGACCCACACTTATGGACGGTAGCAAGGTGGGGAAGATTCGGAGCAAGTGGAACAAGAGTTTTACCACAGTTTACGATTGCAACAAACGCAAAACAATTTACAAATACGATAGCAAACATACCAAGCAAATACCATTTCTTTGGTTTGGATTTTGGTTTTGAAACAAGTTATAATGCATTGATAAGTTGTGCAGTAGATGACAAAAACAAAATACTCTATATCTATGATGAAGTATACAGAAACCATATGACAGATAACAAATTCATTTTATTGGATGGAGTACAAAGAACAAAACAAAGGGCAGAGAATTGTAACAAACCAATTTATGCAGATAGTGCTTCACCAAAAGACATACAATATTACAGACAAGAAGGATTCAAAATGTATGCTTGTAAGAAGTATGCTGGAAGTAGGTTACAAAACACAAAGAAAATAAAAAGATTTAAGAAAGTTGTATGTTCTCCTAAGTGTAGAAATGCAATAAGGGAGCTTAAAGATTTAACGTATGCGAAAGATTCAAAAGGAAATGTAATATATGATGAATTCAATATCGATGCTCACACGTTTAACAATACCACAAGACTAGGCGTGTATAAAGCGATAGAAAAAACTGGAAAGGCTGAAATGCAGACCAGAACGGAAGTCTTACAGCGTGTGGCTGTTTGACACGTGCAACGCATAGGAACTGACGAAAGAATAATGTTCCCAAGAGCTATTGCGACAATATTATAAAGGAGGTTGCCAGTGATGTATGAGAGAAAGAAAGTCAATACATTAGCAACAGAATATGAACAAGTATTAGATATATATGAAATAGACATATATGGAAATGTCTATGGAAAAGATGGAATGGAATTAGTACAGAGTTTTAACAGCAGTGGATATAAGCAAGTAGCTTTAAAGTTACAAGGTGAAAGAAGATGGAAAAAATGTTTTGTACATAGATTGATGGCTTATGCATTTGTAAAAGGTCGTACAGAAGAAAGAAACATTGTTGACCATATAGATGGAAACAAATTGAATAACAAACCAAACAATCTTAGATGGTGTACACAAAAAGAAAACATGGCTAACGAAAACACTGTGGAGAAAATGTGGGATGCCAATGAAAAAGGAAAATGTTATGTGTATGATTTTAGATTGAACTTTGTAGGAGCTTATACAAATATGAAAGAAGCACAGGATGAATTGCATAGAACATTTAGAGGATTGAATACAAGGTGCAAAGAATATTATTTGTTACAAGATACAAATTTAGAAAGAGTGTTAAAGATAAATAAAAAATGCATGTATCATTCAATCGTTATAACTGACATTGAAACTCATAAAAAGTATTATTTCTATTCAAAGACAGAAGCAATGAAATTCTTCAATAACAAAGTGAACATAACACAGGCTATTCAGAAGAATTGGACAGTGAGAGGAAAATATAAAGTTCGTGTTTTAAATTATAAGAAGTTAATAGGTATGCTAGACTTGTAGGAATAGAAACTGCAAGAGGGTAGGATAAAAAGCCTATCGAATTAACGTAGTGCATTGTGGTATGCGTTAGACCAGTATACAGTAGCCGATATCAAGCAAATAAAGACAAATAGTAAGCATGGTTAGAAGTTGTAAGGGTAAGCAATAAAAATGGAATATAGATGGTAAATAGAAGCTTATAGGGGGTGTTAAGAATGTTGAGAAGTTGGAAGAAATTAAAAACAATTAAGAATAGTATAAAACAGTTAAAAGGAATGCAAGAACAAAACATTGGTGATGACTATAGTTGTGGAGTCTATAATGGAATAGAATTATGTATGGCAGTAATTGAGGAAAGAGAGCCAGTATTTGCAACATATGATTCAGAGCCATTAAATATAGAACATGATGAAACAGTAGAAAGAACAGTAGCAAGCGGAATAATTAGAAGAGGT